>Ga0153924_1000290_pt1 | contig 33270 bp, 43 predicted proteins | sample TSNJ008MetaG_FD_104709 | JGI IMG/M metagenome (GOLD analysis project Ga0153924, IMG submission 104709) | Attine ant fungus gardens microbial communities from New Jersey, USA - TSNJ008 MetaG | ecosystem: Host-associated > Fungi > Mycelium > Unclassified | place: USA: New Jersey, Wharton State...
CTGGGCCATCTCTGGTCGTTGTGTCAGAATCATCTGAGTCATCTCGTTGTGAAACCGAGCGTTTCGAACCGGCACTTAGTAGGCTAACTGCGGCTTTTTTGGTGGGAAGGACAACCTCAGACTTGGTAATTGCATGAGTATCTGTTTCAGTGTGCGAAGTAGTGCCAGAAGGAGAAGCAGAACGTTGACGAGCCGTGATTGGCCGCCCCCTGCCTTTTCTTTTGAAGAATGACATGTTGATCTGTTCTTCTGTCGAGAACCATCCAAAACAATGTATGCTTACTAATGATATGGCAATTGATGCTTGTTTGGTGCCTTGAAGACTGGATCGTCTGCAGGTTATAGGTCTTGAAGTGAAAATGCTGAAACTGAAACTTGTTGCACATTCGAATCTCCCTGCATTTAACCGTGTCTCTCATATCCTTCAAGTTGACTGCAGTCCCTAACAGCATGTGGTCTTCTGGCCATGATCATGATAAACAATTATGTATAGTGCTGAAGAGATGGTCAGAGAAAAATCCTGGGAGTCTGCACATAAATCTTTGTGATGCTCGTGGTCTCTTCCGAGACATAATACACCGAATGTAACAATTTCCTAACTATTATCAGTCTTTTTATACCCAATGTCAACGTTCTGTGCAGCAGCAGAGACTGCACCGACCTCCTGCTTCTTGTTCCTTTCGCCGCTGGTCGCATATCAAGGCCAGCAGCCTGACATGACAATCCCATATTATCGGCTTGTGTGGACTTATCGGTTGGAGTAGAAGAAGGCTTTTTATACCACCCAGTACGTTTACATCCCCTCCAAATACACAAATCAATCCAGAATATCTGAAAATATTTGTTGGATATTCAAAAAGTCCAAAGTCATGTCTTGGCAAAGATTGGACATATCAACACCCGTCCAAGAATGTTCTGGAATGCATCCTTTCCCTATTTGGGCCTTATCATTTTCACGGACCGCATATAAATCTCCTTCCTGTATCATCGCACATACCACTATGCCCTATAACAGCATGGAGTATTTCCTCGAGCCCCTCGTTTTTCAGGTACGGGATTCATTTAATATGTGAATGACTATCAACACTGCACAGGTCGAGGATACAGTTTTCCGGATCCCCCACGAGTATTTAGCTCAAGAATCATCTGTTTTTGCAGATATGCTAGCCATCGGTGGCAATGTAAATCCTGGTGGTGAAGGTTCCGGGGATATCTCACCCATTGTTCTCCCCGGGACAGTCAATACCAAGTCCTTCCGTGCCCTCCTCAAAGTCCTGTATCCTCAGGATTCGTAAGCGACACTAGTATATGAATTGATTATTTGGGCTCAGTTACATGGATGCAGTAAAATTGGTTTATCCAAAGATGAGTGGCTGCTCGTCCTGGAGTTATCTAAGATGTGGATCATGAGTAGGGTCAAGAATATCGCCATTGATCATCTTGTCCCGTATCTCGAGGATGACCCTGCCCATCAATGGAGTTTGGCTAAACTATACGAAATCCAGGACTGGATTCAGCCTGCTCTAGAACGTTTGGTTAGACGGGATGCACCGCTTGGGAGAATAGAGTATGAACTCCTTGATCAAAAGACAGTCCTTGAAATTGGTGCTCTCCGAGAGTTATGTTGTCCCACACCTCAACGAGCAAATATTTTTAATGGTGGTTATGATGATAACATTGCTGGCTGGCAGATGATACAAGAACGTGGGCAGTTGAACGTAGACTTGAGTTCTGTGGAATTTGTTTGCCCCAACCCTCCTCAGTCCTCAAGCCTGGACGAAAGCTGCATTCAGGACGATGATCAAAGGCAGAGGAACGGACAGTTTTTTTTCGAAAAGGTAGTTTTCAAGGTGCGCAAAATTGCTATACATCATTCAAAAGCCAAATTCACGTATTCATTCCAGGTGGCCGATGAGTTTTATAAAGTACCCAACCAACCATACCCTCTCTTCTGATGATTGGGCCTCGGTCTTGAGGCTTTCTGCGAGATGGAACATGCCACGAGTGAAGCAGTTAGCAGTCGAGAAACTAGAAAGTCTGGACTTTGGGTCAAAATTGCGAATGGCCCAAGATCTAGGCGTTCAGGATTGGTTCTCCTCAGCGATGGAAACGCTTGTTACTCGGCGAGAACCACTGGGAAACGCCGAGTATCAGGTCCTGAGTCAAGATCACCTTCTTCAAGTACTTGACCTTCGAGAACGTGCTCATTCCTTCCAGGTACAGAACCGGAACACATTGCGCATGATTACTCAATTGCGTACAAGCAGAGGGGAGGTTCCTATCACCATCGATCTTCCTACCCGTCTTGCCACTCTTGTTCAAGAATAGGGTATGAGATAAACAACAGTGTATAAAGAATGTGGTTTTGGCTCGCTCAGTTGCACCTTTAATGTTACCCCATTTGAGGCCTGATTAAGAAATGATAGATTTATTTGGCACATCAGTCACAAACTTGTTTTGCTTCATCGATTCGTAAAGAATCAAGAACCACATACCTAATATCTATCTCTTTGTTCATGACAGAAGTAAAAACTCAGAGAGATCCAGATTTCTATTTCGCCTTCCGTACTTTCAAAGTATGAACCTGCCGACATCTTTTAACCTGACTACTGACAAAGTCAATAAAAGGTGGAGGATGCGGTCTTCCGTGTTCCTCAACACCTCTTCCTCATGCCCAATGCAAAGATTGAACCAGTGCCACAAGGAGATGACACTGGCGACGATCTGGTGGAATTTGGGGAAGAGGTCAAGAAGGACGATTTCCTACAACTTCTGCGCGCAGTATACCCAAGGTGCGTGAGCGATAGGTTCAAACATCGTAAGCAGTGTCAAGGAACTCAGCATATGATTCAGAAAATACAGCAACCCCGAAATCCTTACAACTGCCCAGTGGCAAACAGTCCTCAAGCTGAGTGAGAACTTCGGCATGGACGATATCCGTCAGAAAGCAGTCAGAAATCTCAAGGACTTCTTTGCCAAAGACCCTATCGATGCTTTGATATGCGCAAGACAAAACGGATTAGATGAGTGGACGGAACCATTGATCGAGAAAATAGTTGAGATGAGAAGGGAACCAACTAAAGATGAACTCGAAAAGGTTGGAACACCACTTGCAATTAAGATTGCTTGGGCACTTGGAGCAGCTGGTACCCCGATGTCACTCGACTCTCCCGGTAACGGTCCTTCCAGGAAGAGAGGGAAAGCTAAGAAAAAAGGGCAGCCCAGTCTACCTATGTGAATGTGCAGCAGAAATCGTATCAGATATTGTAAATTGTTCGTTTTCAGATCTAAGTCAGCATGTCACCGAAGCAGTCAAAGCCTTGTGGGTTCGGTATATAGTACATATTGAGATTTTCCGCCTGATTCCTCTTTTTAATTCAGGTAACCAATCTCGTTTTGGCCAGGTCAGACCGGTCAATGAACTCTTGCCATAAATTAACAAGCCATGGTTAAGAAAGACGATAAGACAAGGATAGGGCTTAATCAAACAGGCATAGGTGAGGCAGAGGGCGTAAGGACTATTCATCTAGAGGCAGGAAAGGCTAGATTGACTCTCAAGCTCTTCTTTCACTATCACAGTTGGTCAAGTTGATGGAAATTGAGTGCAGGTCGTGTGATATCATGCGGGTCAACATGAGGTGACCCAGGACCTGAGATGTTCTCAATCATCATCAGTAGATAATTCCCTCATGCAATCTATTCTCTCGCTACCTGTACACCTCGTCAGTCAAAAGCACAGAATTGCAGAAGACAGAGCGTGCATTGTAGCACACATTTCTATCCTTGAATCGGCGACGGAACGACCTCGTGAAAACAAGGACGTTCCTCTTGATGAGCTGGACCAACTACATCGATTCGCATGACCTTCTATGACGGGAGAGAATGCTGGAGAGAGCAAGGGCATGAGTAAGAGAGAGGTCCTCCTTGGTCCGCGGAGGGCTGCTGATTCCGGAATGAACGACTTTGACCAAGGAGACTGGGAGAAAAGTATGTCACTCTTACTAATTATTACTCCCTTTGTATTCAGAGTCTGGTCTCCCGTGATATTACATTTTCTGCGTCTTGGCACTGTAGTTTGCTTATTGCAGAGCTTTTCTCACAATTTTTTTTTCCTATAGACGACCATAGTGTCCTTAACCAATTACAATACTCATGGACTTAGCCCTCAACCTCCCACATTATATTTGGATCGTTTCGTTCGCTCTCTCTTTTCTGGCTTCTGATCCGGCTCGCCAAACGATTCATCATGTATAAACTGTCTCGACACTTGGCCCTCACCAATACTTGGTTAACGACTACAGCACAAGGATCGGGTTTTCACGACTACACTCGGCTCCAGAATTGGGCTCTTCAAAGGTCCACATCTGAGTCATAGCACCTGGCCTATCATAATACTGTACCCCGGTGGTGCTTAAGTCACTTGTCAAACTACTACTTCGTCCCATATTGGCATTCCACCCCCGTTCAGTCACATGCAAGAGATCTTGTTTGTACCAGAATCGGAGTTATCTCAGGCAGATCAAATGCGAGTTGCACACGTAAGTAATGTCGGTTTGCTCTTATGCTTCCTTGCAGAGATATGGCTCTCATGGAATTGAATTAATACTTACTTCCGGACAACTTAACTCCTCGTCTCCTTCACTTCGTGGATTTACTGCTCATGATGGACCACAATATGTCAAAATTCATCTGAATGGGAAGGTACTTTATTGGTATTCTATTGTATGATAGAACACTGTTCATTTTTTCATTGTCTTCTCTTGCTTTATATTGACTGTTCTTAATCCAGCGAACTTTCTAGACTCGTATGAAATCACCACTACAGACGGTGCTACAGGATTTCCTTTCTTGAAACTCGCTCACCTTCCAATCACCTTGCTTCAGGCCCCTAACGACACGTGGTAGTACATTAGCCTCTCGTGGGTGGTCGTCTATTCTTGCATTGGACGGTTGTTTCGTAACAAAGAACCAAAATCCATCCTGCAGAAATCGAGATTAATGCGAAACTCATAGTTCCGGAGGGAAAGCGAATGGGATAGACTTACCGATGAGACGCAAGATTCAGTCCTCGGTCATGACTTTAGTACGAGCTGAGGATGAGGAAACGACGAAACAGGTATTGATGGCGATGGCGATAACAAATTCGATACCCACTCATATAGAGCAGTATACTCACCATTGAGAATGAACGGGACTCTGAGCGACCGCGACTGGAAAGAGGGGGAGAAAAGATATTTATTACGGACGGTGATGAAGCTACGGCTGTTGAGTCTGGTTTCTGGAGTGGTGGGTGGGGAAAACAAGGTGTCATTTAGTTGGGTTGATAAAGCTTGTATTCTCTTCGTGTTGTATAGGATAACGTATTCTACCACAATCTGCATTCGAGCACCGTGTTACAACTTTGTGCTTACATGATCCTTGGTTGCGGATCATCCACTCCGTGCTTGGGAGTTGTCCACATGGAGCTGGTGATCATCAGTAGTAGCTTATCAATTTGATTATGGAGCATTTTAGTCAGCGCAAGTGCGGCCCGGGATAAGAGATTCCCGACTTTTGACCTCCCACCACCTCCTACGATGCCTGCAAACATCCAAGGTCTAAACGTCATACAGCCTCAGCAAGCCGATTCTCAATCCCAGTATCTGCTTTCTGCTGACATCGCTGCACAACTCGATCTGTGGACCAATTTGAGTTTTGATGCGGACGAAAGTTCCTTATCTCGTCCAAAAAACGATGAAAAAATTGACGGAAAAAATGTAGAGGAGAAAGAGGAAGACACCCAGTCACCTAAGAGTCGCAGCGAAAAGGCTGTCCACGACGGCCATGATAATGTCGTCATGGCTACCAATCTGGGATCCAACATATCTCAGCCTCCTTCTGGTGTATCCCACTTGCCTGCTTTCGATCTAAATTCACTTCTATCTGGATTTAATCCATATGCCAATCTGTCTCAGCACACAAATTCAAATGTAGCGCCCTCCCTAGCCCAGCTCCTAACATTTCATGCTCAAGACTTCCTTCCTCCCGTTCCAATTCCGCCCACCTCTGCCCCAGCCCCGAGTGCTGCTCCTCCAGCATCAATACCCGTCCCCGCTGATGAGACCCCTTCAAAACGTTTCCGTACACGCAAGTCTTCTGTTTCTTCCCCGGAAACTCTCACCGCTGATGGCCAAGCCATGGCCATCGCCGCCGCAGAGGACAAGCGCCGCAGGAATACTGCTGCTAGTGCACGATTTAGATTAAAAAAGAAAGAGCGAGAAGCTGCACTTGAAGGGAAGGCGAAGGAACTGGAGGCGCGAGTTAGTGAATTGGAAAAAGAGTGTGAAGGGCTCCGCAGAGAAAACGGTTGGCTGAAAGGCCTTGTCGTTGGAGTCACTGGCGCCGCTCAGGGACCCGTCGTTAATTCTCCACCCCCGAGCTTGTCTCCCTCGCAACTTGGGAATCTCACAAGTGCTGCAACACTAGGCAAGCGAAGTAGAGAAAATCTGGATGATTGAGGATATCTTGGGGATCTTTTTTTCTATATCATAAAATTGTTAAGGCGGGTAATCTGTAAAGACTACAAAGGGGTCTCTTGGGGTTCTTGGGATGAGTAGCCCTTTCATCAACACACTGTATGTAAAAGTAGGAAAGAATGCTCTCGCAACTGCTCCTCGTACTTATTAGATTGTGGACACAATGTACGGTGATCCAACACCTTCCTATGAGCAAAGTTCGCCGACACCATCCTCCTTTGGCTATATGCCTTCTGTCGATACACCCTGACGCTGGGCCCTGTTTAAGCCCTTCGCTTAGCACTAGCTTGCGGAATAGAAATTCTGCCAAAAGAATAAAGCATGCGGCACGTGATAAGATAAGGGCTGAGGTAGCTGTATTCTCGGAGATGCCAGAGACCGATGAAAGCATTGCCATAATCGTTTACTCATCGTTCACCACAGTGGCTTTGCCAGGAATCATAATTCAGCAGCTTCTTATAGCCAGGCACACGTCTGGACCATGAACAATGTGGGTTTGAAAGAGGAGACTAGGGTTCATTATACAACTGCTCTCCGTCCCAAACATTCCCAGCAGCCTATCGTCAGGCGCAAGCACCCTGATCCAACTGCAGGGTCCGGTTATTTGCATAACTCATCCCTCAGACAACCCAGCCAATCACAGACGGATCCTAATGGCAATTGGGACGGCGATGGACACCATCATCCACTCACCCTCGACCAGGCTGGGTTCCCAGATACTTCTGGAGTGACACGACCACACCTCAACAAAACTTTGGGAAGAATTTTGAATGATTGTCATGATTCTCCTGGACTTCAAGCTGATGAGCCTTCATTCTGCGAAGAGGAAGCAGAGGTTATTGTGCATCAAGTATGGACCTTTCAGTCAGGAGTAACTACTGACTTACCCCTCCATTCAGGTCACAACAACAGATTCTCTCGCAGGTGTATCCCTTAAATATGGAATTACCCTCACAGACCTTCGAAGAGCAAATCATTTGTGGGCAAGCGATTCCATCCACCTTCGCAAAGTGCTCTACATTCCGCTCGACAGGTCGCCTAGAGCCCGTGACCTCGTTCGAGATACGAAAGTGAATGCGACACCCCTTGTAGATATATCAGCGTTGCAAGACCCTGCTGCCACAGCAGAAACTATTGATCCCTCCTCTTCCTCAGGTTTCAGTATCCTGCGGGTTCCGACCTCACGCATGTCCTTTTTTCCACCTCCTGCTACTTCCGGCAGAGCACCATCTGTGTCATCTGTGTCATCGCCGGCGTCCGGATCTAATGTGAAATCACCATCACATGCACGACATTCGATTCCCCCATCCCTGGTTTCCATCCTCACGGCCTTACCAATTTCTGCCTCAACACGAGATGATTTAATTGCGCGCCTATCCTTCGATAGTGCTAGCTCAAACGTCAGTGAGCCATCAAGACCAAGCCTCGACCATTCAGAAGGTCATGAGCTTGACGTTGTGATTCATCGCGAACAAACGCGGCTTCACAGCTTTCACAAATTACCCACAGACCTAAATTAGAACCTCGCAATACCCAGACTCGGCATCTGTCGACGACTCCTTCTACCATGTACACGCCAGAGATACCAGACAGAACATCGATCCGCACAGTACAAATGGAGCCATCACCCATCATGCAGCTACCTACATTGCATTCCCGGAAATCTCGACTACCGCCTGTTAACGGCATTCATACCCAACATCATTCCCAAGATAGTCTAATCGAATTGAACTAAAAGCTTGGGTATCATTACACGGACTTTTTATTTCTTGATTGGAAATCTCGTTGGTAGGGAGGACACTTACTTTTTCACACTGCGGTAGCTCAGTGCATCCATCTTGTTATCAAGGTCAGATCTTTCTATCTCAAGTCTGAACTGCTTCTGATATACGCCAGATGCCAAAGTAAATTATTCCTCACATTATCATCCGTCTTCTGCCTTGGCAACCATCACGCCCACCTACCATACTTTTCACTAGCGACACGAATATTCACCGCTTTTCGGAAAATCAGGCGTCCTCTTTCGACCGATTCATCGTACGATATGGCCACACGTTATATCATGGGCTAAGAAGCTGATCATCAGAATGCTTAATCAGTGAAGTTGAAACATGTTTTATGAAGTGCGTCATTTGCTTTCAAATACCAGCTGGTGAACCATCGGACCCAACTCTTTCCGGTTTGGTGGGCTGATCATCGATGATCTACATTACAATCATTTTGAAACAAGATCCTTCCTTCGAGTCCACTCGACACCACGACGACGAAGCTCTTCTCGACTTCGGGATTTGGACCAAAGCGGTTGTGTCTTGATCTGAATTTGAGCTTTACAAGTTGACGACGAGATCAGGAAAATATTTCTGACGCCTCATGTCATTTGTCAGGGAGAATTGATGTAAAAGACACTTTATTCTTGGTTGATGTCCGAACTTGTTCAGATATTTCCGCGTGCTGTCGAAGTGTATCTCTAATTTAAGCCTACCAAAGTTGCCCTCAACAAATTGCGATTCTGGAAAATCCTTTTTCAGCAACAGCGAGATGACTCAAAAGAAGCCATAGTGTTGTTAGATAGTGCCTTTCCTGACTTGTCATTGACCACGTCATCAACCACGATGATTCAGAATCCTGTGGTCTCGTTCTTCGACCACTAAAGAAACACAAACAATAGGCAGGAATCAGAAATCAGAAAAGCCGAATAAGGACCCCGAGGACTCGGAGTGTTGGCGTGACATGAGTCTGTAAGTAGTAAAGACGTTCCTTCTATACGGATTCCGGCGAATGGTGTTGGTTCAGATGCATATGGTCATTACAGTGAAGCCGCTGTAATTCTCAGAGGTGGGAAACAATAGCAATTAGTTCAACTTGTCAGTTCGGGAGAAGGCGAGTTGATGTTAGATGTACAAGCTTCTAGTTATCAGACGATGTGGAAACATTTTTCTGTCCAATGGAGGTTTGAAGAACGAGCGTAAGTAGTCCAGTTTAGCATTCTTGAAGACTCGCGTCGATAGATTAGGGCACTGTCATGAGTTTTTTGCATTGTCACATGGAAGATGACTGTCATTGCAATTCGGTTCAATTTGGAGCACTCGCCGCGGAGACAAGTAATGTGGTGTATTCTTGGATCTGTTCTTAGAACGTAAACCACGCTACGGCTGAAATTAGCCTATGACATATATCCTCATGGTGAGTTCACTGACTATTGATTTAAGCCTGGGCGATCCTTTTTCTCCTGTCTCAGCAATTGGTTGCGTAGTTCAGTACTCAAGCACCCATTCAGTCTGGCGATATAAAAGCATAGATGATCATGTTTGTGGTACATGGTTCTTTATGTGTTAAAGCCCCTTATTGTATCCTCCCTTCTCATAAAAGTCTTGCATATGTTTGACAATGGCACCAAGAGCTGCGAGCCACCCATTGAGATCAGCATCTAATTCTTCTTCCGTAGCAGGTTCACCGCCATCTTTGTCAGAACGTAGCTTTGCGAAAAAATCCTTGCGGTAAGGGCATGCCTTCATCGCAACCTAGGTCGACAAATTAGATCTGCATGTCAAGATAGTGTCGATAAAAAAAAAATGCGAACAGAGAATACGCCTTTAACAACAAAATTGTGAAACTGTTTGAGAGTTTTCTCGTAGGACTTGGTAAAGGCAACAGAAAGTTCCTCAGGTTTATTCTCCTGCGCATTCTGAAGCGCTTTACAAGTAAAGGAGAGGCCACGCAAAAGCCACATCAAGCCTTCCGTTGCAGTCCGCTTCTTCTCTCCTTTTTCGTTCTCGACGAGCTTCTCGAGTGTACGACATTTTTCTGGGATAGCGTCGTAGCGGGCCTGGACTTTCTGAGAACGACTCCGATTAATCACATATAGAGATGCACTCGAAGATGATGAGATAATTACTGCGATGTTTCCATTCAGATCTGACTGGACGACTGAAAAGGCCGCAGACCCAAGAAGATCTACGGTGCATTTTTTTTACGTGAGAGGATAAGAAGGGAATCAATAGTGCCTACCGAAGAGACCTACCAATCCTCTTGATGCTTCCAGAAATTGGACAGTATCCACCCCGCCATCGGTGTTAACCTCCGCGAAAGACTAGGCATGATATGAGTCCGACAACCAGTATTTCGGATAGCAATCACCCTGATATTTTTCAGATAAGGTGCCATTATGGCGATTGTCAAGAGCCCGTCTGCATCCCATCAAAAGGCTCTCACGATTATCCATTATTATGCCTTTCTCATCATACAATATTTGTCTCGAAAGACATGCCACATGCCGATGCTTCCTTGATTCCAAGCAGGTATGTAGTAATAATCGACCACCGAATTCTATCTCACCAACAGGATGAAGCATTAAAAGTAAACCAGAATTCTGGGCACATGTCTATACACAGCTGGAGAGTCTTATCGGGGAAGAGAGAAACTGGGTGATTGTTTTTACATTCAAGGTCCATTCTCTTGGCTCATGGTTGATATGAGATTACAAATTGTGCAAATGCATCATCGCTGATCTACAATTCGCTACTCGCTTTCCCCGCCTATTTTGGTACTGCAAGTGACAATGCTGTTAATTGGTGTGGTATGTTACTTCGTAACATTCCGTAACCCAGTATACTCATCGCTGTACATTCCAAATGGAAACACTAGGTGTATATATAGAATCATCATACTTCCCCATACCAAGGAATTCTGAGAAAGTAACCAAAATCTCGGATCGCATGCTGCTCGGACCATTTTCTGGAAAACCCGCTTGTCAATTCATCAGTATAATACCAGGAAAGAGTCATGGAGTGTGTGCAGATGCTTTCCTTCAGGGCCAAACCATTTTGGTGCCAAATGTCGATGAATACCCTGGTCATATTGCCTGTGATGGAGAAACAAAAAGCGAGATTGTTCTTCCTCTCATTCTCAAGAGTGGTGAAAAAGTCGGAGTCCTTGACTTGGACTGCCTCGCTCTCCATGGTTTCGAAGGCGAGGACAAAGAAGGGCTGGAAAAAATAGCTAGGCTCATCTCAGATTCTAGTGATTGGTAGATTATGGAAGTGTGCAGTATCTACTGTAGGGATCCTGACTCTTGCCATTTCAGAAACTCTTGGTGTAGTTTTTCTTGCATTTGATACTTTTTATGGAGACTCTTGACCTGGTTTTTGCTGAGCTCAGCACCTTCACCAGTGGTAAGCGGAAACCCGGCTTCGTTCCAAGACCCATACATTTTCTCGGAAACGTTGGGTGGCCTGAACATCTCACGCGGTGGTAGGCGACCTTTTTCGATCTTCTCGAGGCGTTTCTGTTGTTCCAGAAGGATCGCTTGAGCCTTCTTCTGAGCCCGCTCCTCCTGCTGAGCCCTTTTCTCGTCTCGAGCTTTGATGAGCTCTGCTGGCGGCACAAGCTTAATGAGGGCTTTCCCGTCTGATAAGTAGTGATGATTTGTGATTAGCGGAGGTAGAAACAACAACTGAGTAACCCACCATCCTGATCGTCAAGGGCAACACCGAGCGAGACAAGGTCATCATCACGGAGTTTGTCGCACATAGCCAATATGTCCTTGAGAGTATTCTCGCCTTTGGACATCGCCAGTTGACGTACACCATCTCGGAAAGATGATAATGCCCGTAAGTAGGGCATCAAGACTCCTTCGCGCTGAACATATGATGGAGAGGTAAAGCTGGTATCAGGGAAGGAACTCACATCGACATTCTCAGATCTCTGGTCTGCGCGACCCCATCCCAACTCAGTCCTTTCCCCTTCACCGAGGCCAAACATACGCAGCATATTTCCGACCCACCGTGCAATATTCTCAACAAGATAGATATTTAGATATTTTCCGCGCGAATTAATGTAGATATTGGTTCTCGAGATAAGTTCCCGGAGAGAATTCAAGGCATCTGGAGTATTGAAAGAATCGGCAAGGGCAGCTCGGAAAGTAGTCTGAGTATCACGGAAACTGAAACGAATGGATTAGGTATCGGCATAGAGACATTGAGTGGGGATGTGCACATTACCTCTTCGATAATTCGCGTTCAGGATTTTCGTAATGGTGGTGTCCATCTGACTTGATTCCATCGCCGTGATCATGATTAGTCAATGCTTTGACGACAGTGAAAAAATTCTAGAAGAGGAATTCAAGGTTGTAATATTTTTCATAATTGAAAGATGTAGGAAAGCAAACATTCATGGTGACTTCGATGTTCCTGACTTCTCCGGTCAGCAAGGAGTCAGAAAAATCAATTCTTGTGTTCCACAACTGAGTTAGGAAAGCTAATCTCAATTGCCGAGGCGTGAATCGTTTGAGAATTTCCTGAAATCAGAAATCAAGTATTTTTAAACGCTGGAGGTACGGAGCTTACGTCGATAGTGATGAAGTTTTTCAGCGATTTGCTCATCTTGAGCCCTTCAATGTGTAGATGACCTGTGTGCAAGAAGTAATTGACCCATGAATTGCAATTATGATAAGCCTAGTCGGTGATTAAAATTGGTTCCGCCTTCTCAGTCTTTAGACGTACCTCCGACTGTGCCATCTCATTGTCATGATGAGGAAATGCCAAATCAACGCCTCCAGAGTGTATATCCATATTGTCACCAAAGACAGCGCTCGCCATGACCGAACATTCGATGTGCCAACCTGGACGTCCAGGTCCCCACGGTGATGGCCAAGATGGCTCCCCTAACTTAGAAGCTTTCCACAGAGCAAAGTCAGACGCCGATCGGCGGCCAGTCTTGCTGGACAAGGATCCTTTATCATTCAATCAATTGGATGGAGCAAAAACAGATCTTCTTGGACAAACCCTCCGCATCTTCTAAAAGTTCACGATTGCCTTTACTCCACGGTTCAATTTTGGCGTAATAATGATTTTCTGCTTTGTCGAAAGCGAGGGTGTCAAAGTAGACACTGCCCTCCGATTCATACGCGTAGCCATTTTGTATGATCCTTTCGACAAATTCAACAATTTCAGGGACGTACTCAGTTACGCGAGTGATGGTATCTGGTTCCCGGACCTTCAGATGGGCCATGTCCTTAAAAAATCTTGCTTCCCAATATGCCGCGAGGGAACGGGATATAGCAGGATCCGTCACTGAAGACTTATACTATCAATGAAGCGAAAGTAAATTAGCTGATATTAAGTAAGTTGTGTGAAATAGAACCTTTGCATCTAGCATTGGTGCCAAAACGTCCTTTGATTCGTTAATTAGACTCTGAGCAGCTTGCGGAGATACATCGTCAGATTGTAGTTGCTCTCGAGCTTTTTGAATGGCCAGAATGGCACGGTTCTGTGGGACAGGTCTATGGAAAACTAGAGGACACATTGGTGATACACGCACGGCGACCGTAAAGTACATTTCGAACCTCTCGTCACGCTTCAAGCACTCCCGTTTCCATTCTGGATTTTCTATCAGCTCCGAGAGTTTAGACCAACCCACTTCCTCCTTTCCTTCATCCAACCTTTGACCATCAGATAGACTCTTGTCAACGTAAATATTGACATAGTTGGCCCAGGCTTCATAGCACAGGTTCAAGAGGTTGGACGTCAGCGTCATGTTATCAGTTCGGAATTTGTCGACAAGGTGATTTTGGCGGGCACGTAAGATGATCTGTACATGTACAATATAAGTAGCCGTGGATAGGGATGCGACGGGAAGAGACCGAGCTAACCTTGTCATCAATGTCAGTGATATTCATGACGAAGTGGACATCATAGCCAAAATAATCGGTCATAATGCGACGGATAATGTCCTGAGTCACATAATTCCTAAGAAATAATCACATATTGATTTGAGGTGAACATGGAATTGACTAAGTACCTGGCGTGACCCATGTGCGATTCATCGTATACAGTAGGACCACAGTTGTACCACTTGACGTGGCGGCCGTTTGTAGGTATGAACTCTGTCTACATTGTGTGAGAATAGGGCAATAAATTATTTCATAATGGTCAAGGCGATACTGACCTTGGTTCTGGTCAATGAATTATAGACCTTTAAGATGGGCTCTTCCGGGGATTGTTTGGGTAGTGGCCAGGGTGGTTGTTGGACAACCATTGATGACGATCTTATAGTTGTATATACTCTCAGGTCTCGAGGAAATTTTCGCAGATGGTATAAGATCAAAGAACGAAAGCTTCCACATCTGAATAACATGATCAGACATTCTTCAGACTCAGCATCGCACATCCATGATCATGTGACCACTTCAATGGGCACTCAGCAAAAATCCCCAGGTCTACATTTGCCACGGGATCTTCCCAGTCAGACACGATGTACACTACAGTTTACATGTACAAATCGATTCATCATCATCAAATAATTCCACTCTACAGAGGCGTCATCTCACCCGAAATGAGACCCATCTCAACCAGCTGATAAGATGAAACAATCTTTGATAAGATCAAGAATTTGATCCCTGCGGAATTAGCTTTACTCGGGAACTTTTCCTTGAGCTCTTGCTCATGTGGCCTTCAACGTAAATAACTCAAGAATTGCCGTGTATACTGGAGCGAATTGGATAGCGTAGGACTAATCTCAGCGTCCTTCAAAACCTGATTTGTGCTCGTGAGTGACATGGAAGTCATTGCGCGTGGGTTCAGAAGCCTGCAGAAATTCGGATTCCGTTTCTTGTGGTCTACAGTTGAAATATGACATCCGTCCCTTGCCATTTGAGGCAGAGGAAAAGTATCCGATCCGGAATTCTAGTAGGTTTTGACTACTAGTCATCGAATCTATCTTCAAGCTGACTAGTGGTGCATTGGAACATACCCATCGTATCCGCCGACACTCATTTCAACTACGTCCCAATAGTTATGTATGGCTGTCCATGACTAACCAGATGCTTCAAGGGAATAAGTTCAAAAGCGGTACAGGCGTGGTTCAGTTTGCATCGCCTGTTTTTTCTGGACGTCATTCTCCAATCTCCTCATGTTTGCTTCTGTCATCAGTTGATCTGATTAGCTCGATTCTGATACTTCTACGCCCACGTTGATGGGCTTCAATCCGTCACTAAAAACTCTAACCTTCGGCACCTAATATTATCAGTGTGACCTTGCCATAACAGCTCTCGTCAATTTAAGTAAGTATCTGGAGTCCCATCAAACTTGTCACGGGCAAAACATAAATAAGTATGTTGTTTTTTTGAGATAGGCTGTTCTGATCATCAAGTTCCTAAAGCATTTAAATCGGTGTCACTATCTTGCCGTCTTCCCTCGGTTTTCCTTCTTCTTCCTGCCGTCTAATCACCTTAGCACAATACCATGCAACGACCAACGTGTGTTGGAATGCGCATTCGAACTACTGAGGATGCACAAGTCATATTTCATGCTGTTCATCTTCACCTTCTTCCCATGATAACACGACGTCTGGATAACGAAGAACGTCGAGAAATACGTTCAGGCTGTGTTTACGTTTGGGAAGAGCGAAGCCCTAACACCGAGACGCACGGCATGGTACATATCTGCGTGTTCACCACCCAGTAATCCTACTTACTGATCCGTCCACTTCCTGTCAGGTCGGGATTGAACGGTGGACAGATTCGCGTAGCTGGGGACCCAGTCGAGTTAAGGATGTGAGTAACTGATTATGCAGGACTCTATCTGAGTGTACAGCTGATAGTGCCGATAACAAAGGAATTTCTATATTACCAAGAGAGAGATCGCTCGCCTGTCGAATTGGAAATGGCTTCGGACTCTGACACCACGTACGTGGATTTCCCTGTTCGCGCGCATGATGTAACAACCAATGGTGATTGTTATATTTATCACTACCGACACCCTGTGTGTTTATTAGACTTGCGAGCCACGGACTCTCACCATCGCACACTAGCAGGAATAACCTTGTTAAGCAGACGTATTCTGTACTCGTCCACACACCAACACGAGGTCGACAGAAGTGGCATCTAAGTATGTGGTCTGCTTCGCGGGCGTCCAACCTTCAGGCTGATTGACAACTACCTTGACAGCGGCATACTTTACAAGTGATTCTCTGGAGAATCTTCACACTATCAATGACTTTCCCGAGTTAGCGTCTCTTCATGTCCCACCAGGAAAATATTTGAGCGCCAGATCCATAAACAAGAATGCAAAAATAGGACCTTATCCTGGGTACCATGCGGCTGGTCCCTTCGGAGTTGGAGGGTGAGCATTTCAAAACAAGCTTTAGAATATATGATGCTGATTCTGATATGCGTTGCGATTGCCGTGACTTACAATTGATCAATCGACCTTGTTTTCGATTCGGCAGGCATGACAGGATTCCACGCCTCTACAGAATACAAACACACCCTCCGCTGTTGGACTATGATGGCAATACTCGACAACGTGGGGCTTTGGCACCCCTTGCATACCTGGAAAGGATCGCTCCCCTTCGTCGGCACCCTATGGACGAGAAGGCGCTTATGTCTTTCTCATGTCAGATCAACCGTAATGTTCTTTAGTCCGATGGCCGCTTGTACATTATGTTCTCCCTCATTTCGGTTCTGGCATACCCGGCTAGGAAGACACAATTACTCGGCTTCTAAAAGGACATTTATTTATATGAATTTGTAAGAGCTTGTGTTGTATTCTTGACATACCCACTGTCACATTGATATATTCGGAATGTTGCTATGTTAATGTTATTCATGCTGCCCATGAATTGCTCTCCTATGTCGATATAGGCATCCGCAATTGAATCAAAGTCTTGATTTTTACGCACTGGTAGGCTTCTAGCGAATTATAGTTCTTGTCCGATATCTGAGGACATGAGAAACGGAGGGACTCTGTGCATGGTTTGGGTATATAAAACTCCCTCGGTAATCGGAACTTTGAGAACCTGCTGACAAAAGACGGGCAGTTTCCCTGAATGGCAATTATTCAGTAGCCAGGTGCTAATGACACCCTTGTTCGAAGCATGAGTGGGGTATGTGTCAACTAAACTTTACAGGCTGTGTGAATGGGAGAATGTGATCTAGTCCATGTCAAGGATCTGTTGCGAATGAATATAATTCAGGTAATCAATTGATGGACCAAAGCATGCTTTCCAGAGGAGGCCGAGGGGACCCAGCACATGGTACTTGGATATCACTCATTCTACGACCGCTACGTCACATAAAACGTCTCTATGAAACGGCAGGTGGGTAGTATGTATATCTCACGCCCAAATGTCTAATCTGTCCCCTCAATGCAGTATCCCACGTGTACCAATACTCGCATCTATTCAGTAAACGATGCACACAAAGTATTTTATGCTGTCCAGCAGGGGATTCTTCAGATGGTCACTCGTAGGTTGGATGCCGATGAACGCACACAGCTCCGTTCTGGTTGCGTCTATGCCTGGGAGGAACTTAGTACTCACACCGAGCTCACTGGGCTTGGCATCGAGCGTTTCACCGAGGGACGTCGCTGGTCCCCCTCGCGTGTGCGCGATGTATGTGCTTCCTACTCACTTTGCTACCTTTGTGCTAAGTTGCGTCACCTGATAGGATTTTCTTTTCTACTACGAGAAATACTTGCCCTCGTTTGATTGCCCGAACTCGTGAGTTATGCTCAGAACAATGTGATAGAGGCCAAAACAAGTGACCAGACATCCGCCGCGCGATTGGGATCCTCTAATTAAGCAAACATACTCGGCCTGGGTTGAAACCGACAGAGGTCGCCGAAAATGGCATCTGAGTGCGCTCAACTTGTCGATTCTATGGTTTTGTGCTTATGTTTTCTGCTCAATAGCTGCCTACTTCACTCAGGCAACTATCGATCATCTGGACTCCGTTGACAATATACGAGTGGTGTGTGACCTCATTGTACCGGAGAATATGTTCAAAAGCGCGAGGATCGCCAAAAGCCGCGGTAAAAATGATGGGGCTCGTGTCCGAGAATCTTCCAAGTTGCCAAGTGCCTCAATGACTTCAGAACATGTTTCCTCGCCTGCACAGACTTTGCCCAGTCAGCCTGAAGTATATGGCCAGATCCATATGTTCCAGCCTTACATCGACCATGTACAGACAGAAGTGCTGGATCAACAATCTATATGTTCTTCCAGCTCCAGTCCTATCAACACCACGGACTTTCAAGACCCGAATCAACCTGGAACTGAAGCATATCGATCTCTTTCGCCCTATTCCCAATCTCAAAATCCTGCAGATAACGTCCACCATGAATGTCGCGAATATAATTACATGTCCCAAACAAGTTCTGATGCATGCTTGTCTCAGACTCAGTCGAGAAGCGAACAAACTCCGCCGTCTCATACAACAGCAGCGTTCTCTCCCGGAGATCTCTCTCTTTCGGCGACATCATACGACAATGTGCATGCATATTCCTCGCATGAGCAATTTTTCTCATCGAGGCCTTCGTGGGAAAATGTGAATTCTGGCTCCGGGATTCCTAGTTCTTCAACCTACCACCAAGATGAATCCACTAATCTTACCACCCCCGCCACTTCACCGGAATCTTATCTGTCATCTCACACTGAGATCAATGAGCCAGAATCGTACCAAATAATGGCGCTGAGTCCAAATGAATGTCTCACTAGGAGAGGAGGCACTTCACGAGAGAGCTTACCTTCTCTTAACATGTTGCACGAGACCTATTCATTCTCCTATGACTTCTCGGTATCAATGGTTCCTCCCGCTACCATAGCACCACCTTGTGAGTCGCATGAGGCTTTTTCCAATAGGCCCTCGATATCTGCTACAAAATCGTCTCAGAAAGCTAAGGTATTACTAGGGTCAGATGGGTTGTTGAGAGACCCTAATCTTGCTCCGTTGAATGCCCTTTCACGGCGCCAACCGTATCGAAGGGAGCCTGCTGATGATGAGGCATTGCGACAGTTACCTAGATTTCCATGATCGAGGGTGTTTCCAGTCCAGTTTATCGTTCATCTCGCGTTTTTCCTCAGTGCTTTCTATTCACATCATTGAGTGGTGCGCTTTGTTTGCCGTCGAACGTCTCTTGATGCAGTTGGAAGTTGCACCTATGAAGTTTTAGTTAAATGAAGGTATTACAATGGTTAGGTTCACAATCATTGTAATACATTAGATTTCATTGGTCATCATCTTATCACTCTTGTTCCGTCATGTTTCAAACGCGTTTACACAGAAACTATCATGACATTTTTTCGTTACAGATGCCAATAGAGATAAGCAAACAGCACATACACCATTCCTCTACGATCAACAACATCTGGGTGTGCAGATGATACTCTAGTCGCCGACAGACTAAGATAATAATGTTACAGATATAGATTTGACAGCATACAAGACGGACACACTTGACTCAGAAGAATTTGTGATGCAGTGGACAGCAACATGTGCTGATGACCACATGGCTGAGAATGTCGCGAGAGATTTGCAGATACGGATTGACCCGAAGTATGCTGAAGCGATTGAGAGAGAATATGCATATGGTTCAATGGTAATGCAAGAATGTAGATGGGAGCTTGCAGATGCCTAAGGTATCGGGAAAAGAAAGACTGCGTAGGAGGCAAACAACGTATACGCTTGGTGTAGGAGAGCGGAGATCATCGGGTGAGGACAGACAACGAGGAGTGAGTAGCAATAACGTCTTTACCGTCGATTGCTGACGCCGCTCACCACTCGAATTCGCTGTTGAAAGAACGTAAATGCCACAAAGATGAACAGCGAGGTAAATTACCCAGTGCACTTAGCAAACAGATAGTCTTTGCCATTGATGTGTATCATTCCATCCTTAAGAATGCACTTCCACTTATTCTTGACACGAGCAACCTATGGTGGAATGAGCTATTCAACTCGACTTCTCTGAAACACTGAAGATGGAACACACCTTGTCGTAGGTGCAAAAGACAATATCAGTATCACCTGCACCACCTTCCTCTGCCTCTGCTTCGTTTTCAGTGTCCGAGTCGTCTAGGTCACTATTGATCGCCTCATCATCCTTAGGGACAACTGATGTTTGTTGTGACGACTGCACGGAACTGGGCTGAGGTAAAGAAGGGTGAGACGTACCCCGTAGGTCCAGGAGACTCTTCTTCCCCAGACGACTCGGATGGGCCATCAAGCTGTGGTATGCGCTGCCCTCCTAGTGCAGATTGGTTTGCAGAGGCAGAGGGGTGGCCATTGGCAGTGATTATTGGTGGAGCACGGTTTGCCAGTGGCTGAGCAGGCGAAACATAGGACCGAGTAGATGATGTCTGTTGCGAAGTCTGCGCAGGCCGACTAAACTGTATGACACCAGTTTGTCCTCCAGGATGGGGGGGAGCTGGCTGAGGCGGGGGCAATGACCGATTAAGATTAGGGCCAGGTAACCCAGGAACATAAACATTGGGCGTAAGCATGTAGCGGCTGTCTACAGGTTCCGACTTGATTTGTGGTTGGCTATTAGTTGTAGCCATGGAGGCGTAAGGGTTGGCATAATGTGTTTGCATCATGTGCATTGGATGGGGGTAGGGATGATGTGCTGCTTGATGTACCGAGGCCACCGACTGTTGAGGTTGTGGAGTCTCAAATTCGGCAACATGAGATGCTATTACTTTGTTTTCCCATTTCTAAACTGGATGAGATCAAGTGCGAACCCAGGAGCAACGGTAACTTACATTCTGCAAATCCGCCAGAACTTCTTCTGAAACACCATACTCGTCAAATTCGGATTTCATGTTAGCGATAACATCGTCAATGACAGTTCGATAGATACCAGGCTCAAAAATCCCAAGAAATATCGTTGTTAAGACCAAACGCTCTACTACAGGCAGCAATCGGTGAGCAGCTCACCACTATCTTATTAGACATTTTTTCTTATTCGCCGTTGCCAACGTTGGGGGGGCCGACAAGGAGATGGTGGGAGAGAATCAAGTTCCCTTTTATACCACATGCACATCACAGGAAACCCAGGACAATTCAAACTCCGACATGACATTACATGATCCCGCTTATTCTCACGCACAGACCTACACTTCTTTCGGATACATCGCCTCAACGATCACTAGAAAGATGAAGATCGTTAACGTATTAGTCACAACGAGAACTCGCTTCAGTCTATAACGTCTCTGTGATATTTCAGGCTATAGAGAAACCAGTACTCCTCCGGGTACTCAAGTGATCTGGCAATGAAAGGATAACTGACAGAGTCATGACATTAATGGTCTACAGAATTATGGTATTGAACACGTTAGAACAATTTTGTTTTGATGAGAGAATTTTTTATGCTAGCTTTCGAAATCCCAATGATTGGAATTCTGGTGTATACTTCCATCATCATCGCAGTCTTAGGAGAGCAGGCCGAGATTGAATTTATATAAAGAGTCCAACGATGCCCCCGCTTGAGGTAGATCGGAATCAACTTTGACTTGTACGACATGGTTGACTATCCTTGATCAGATGAGACTTTCACACTCACAACGATATCTAAAAGTAGCTTCCGGCCCCTGCATAGTTCGCGTTCGTGGACCTGGTTGCAAATGAGGATGGATGATCTTGATCTTGATCTCCCAAGTCCAGTAATTCGGCTTGTTGTAGATCCATCGCTGACCCAGGTCCGAATGCAGGAACTGGAAGAGAGTAAGGTCGTGCCTTGGCAACTACAAGTCCTGTAGAAATACGAGCTTGAAGTTCAGCTTGGGTGGGAATCGGCTGGAAATGTAACTGGCGTGCAAGTTAAAGGTATACGTAGTTGTTTCAACAAGGTCGAATACGCACAGAATCGTTGGTCTTCTTGTAGTACGCATAAAATATTTTTGTACTTTCTAGCTCTTCCGGAATCTGAGTTTTCCTGTCCTGTCCCTTGCCGAAGTGTAACAATAATCTGCTGTCTTTCATCTCCTCCAGTTCTTGTTTTGCCCACCCGAGGAACCCTACCGCATATCCTGCCTGACTCAATCCTCCATTCTCGCCAGCATCTATACCGAGCCACTTATGTGCCAATGCCGCATGGAGCGCACTTTCATCCGTCAGATACTTCCTCAGCTCTGCTGAAATGTCACTTCCACCTGACGCCTTTGCCAGTGATTTTGCAGAGACATACAGCGATTGACATTCGAGATGGAGCTTCGCGATAAAATTTGGTGAAGGGTGAGACTTTGGCAGGGGAGGGCCTGGATAATTGCTGCTATCAAACGCAGCTTTTGATAGATGTTTACGAATGGCGAGTGCCTGCGCATCGGCCAAGGAGAGCCTTTATCAGATAGGCTGCCTTCAGCACTCAGTATGATCAGGAAGGGGATTCCTCACTTACTTGACCAATGCACTCATAACTTCTTGTCTCAAATCAGACGGGCGTGTAGATTCATCCGGTCCGTCCAACTTTGGGAGGAGTGTCTCCGTGATATAAGAAAAGACTCCGCTAGCTTTACAAAGAAAACCGAACGCCACGTTAATTTGTTCTTCTTTCCTCTCTCGCTGCTCTTTCTTGATTGTACGATCACGCTCATAGGGGCCAACAGATTGCACTATAGTGTAACTGAGATTTGAGAGCGTGAATGCATACGTCAAAAGAGTGAAGACCAGATCTGCCTGGAGTCCCGGGACCGTGAGTCGGGGTGAGCTGTTAAGGATAGTATTGGAAAGCGTAATCCGCCAGCTGAATGCTGTAGATGCTGTTCAGATACACGGACTGGCTGTTGTGTGGTTATACTCTCGCACAAGGTTCCCATTTGAGCCCGATATCATCATGCGCAACACAGCTCATTAGTCCACATATGATTGGTATGTAATCTTCTAAGAGCTGCAAGGAAGAATGGGTGGTAAAACATGATATTCTATTCGGGCTGCTGACTTTTGTTATAGAGAGGTAATCTTTTGTTCCATCTTCTGTTCGTTTGGTCCTCTTGAGAGCCTGTCTCAAGTTTGCTCTAGCTCCAGTGGCCTCCAAGATGCGATTAGAGAAGACCTTAGAAGGACTCTGATCCATACAAAAATCAGAAAATGAGACGGAACCAGTTGTCGGGAGCTCGTATAGATACATGATAGGTGAAAAGGAATAATTGATCTCAAAAGATGATGACCAAAAGATGAGTCGACCCAGGTTCGAACTGAGGACCTTCTGTGAACAACCCAAACTGGGTGTTAGACAGATGCGATAACCAACTACGCCATCGACCCTTGTTATCCAGCGTGAGTTCAAATTTATAAGTTAATCTTAAGTTGATAGGACAATAAGAAATAAGAGATATCCATTCCTGACATCAAGATGTTTTCTAATAAAGTTGCGTCCTCAACCCTCGTACTCTCAAGGGTAGCATTTTCTCTCTTCGACCTCTCAAATACTTTCAAGCATGACCAGTTGCTCTCAACACCCTTGACGTCTTTCTCGCAACGTCAGTCCTTCCTTTCATCGGATACAATTGAGTCTCAAAGTCTTGCCCAGTTCAAGAAGGAATCTTTCTTTTCAAGAACGGAAAAGACCCATACTCTGGAGGAACATTCCGCCATGTAGCTTCGGACATTCTTTTGTCAAACTGCTTATTAATCCTCTCCTGCAGTCTCCTCTCCTTCTCGCTTTATTTTCTCTGATACTTCCAGAGTCTCGAGTTCATGCATCAATCTTATGGACGTTTTTCGATATTCTTGGTTCTTGGGCTCTTGTATCTATGTGGAGGGCGCGTCAGAACTTGTCAGAATCATCGAGAGACACGGTCATCGCTGCCAGGTAATCGTGAACGCCAACCTTTCACTCTTCCACTCAGATCCCTTTAGCTATCTCCTTAATCCGTATTTGTTCCTACCAACCCTCGCACTTTCATCCTCAAGCCTCCAAAACTCTCTAGTTCTCTTGACTGTCAAGTATGCCGCCGGGGGTCAGAGCTTGTCTTCTCACCCTGTCTTTTTGTTGACATCTTTCCTAGGTCGAGCGTCCCTTTCCCTATTCCTTCTTTCTTTCCTCCTCCACATTGACCTCTCAAATCTCGTCCTTTTATTGTCGATATCACTGCTCCTCATCAGTGATCCTCACTCACGCCTTGCATCTCCACGACCATTAATTGCGAATTTTCGCCACGCATTGCCTCTCTTCGGAGAGTTCATCCTATACACTAGCATTCTCTCTATTGCTTCAACCATTATCGTTGGCGGGACTCAGTGGATGCCTCAGACATGGGGTGCGACGTACGTCTCGTTTATCTCGTCTATCCTTGACACGCTTCCTGACCGATCGCCTAGACTGACTTTGCCTGATTTGACACCGAACACCGGTTTATGGTGGTATTTCTTCACGGAGATGTTCGATCATTTCCGTCCATTTTTTCTCGTGGTTTTCAGTGTGAGTAGTTGTGCCCGAAAGCCCTTCGTGCTAGCGTATTCATACTTCCTTTCCCTTAGGTTCACCTTCTCATCTATGTGGTACCTATGTGCATCAAGTTTCAGTGAGCCCCTGTGTTCCGCTTTGCCTTGTCAAAAACTAATTTGTGCAGATATGATCCTTTATATACGATATTCCTCCTTCTGGGAGTGCTCGGAACATTCAAGGCATACCCGACGCTTTCTGATCCTGGTCTTTTCCTGAGTACACTGTCCATCTTCCCCGAAATTTATCCTTGTGATTATACTTCTAAGGATAGACGCATTTTTATTGACTCGTTCTTCAGATCTTCGGCATCCCATGGTGACAGCTCTTATTCACCTTCACGCAGCACTTCTTATGCCCCTTTTCAATCACCTGTGGCTAAACACTGGCACCGGAAATGCAAATTTCTTCTATGCTTCGACACTGGTGTTTGCATGTGCAAACGGAGCTGGGCTCATTGACGCTGTCTGGGCAGGTTTACGTATTGCCATTGGGAAAGAAACAGAAGGCTATGTAGTCGTACAGGAATGAGGGGTCACATTGAAGTAATGCTTGCATTGAACAGCCATGTCTTTGAGAAAAGTAGAAGAATGTAGGCTTTGTTGAGATATATACCTTTAAGTGTCGGCCGCTGTGATAGTTGGCAGTATATCAACTACCAACAAGCAATCTCTCGATCAAGCTAAGATCGATTTCAATGCCCGCATTACGCAAATAGTTATCATTCCTTGGTCTCAATCAGTAGCTGCACAGGTCCAGTGATTGATCGTATCTCACCAAAACTAGAAAGAGTTTAAAACATGTAAATCAATCAAATACTCAATTGACACTTACCTTGGAATAATGTCGGGTACCAGAATCACACCTATGACGAGTCTCAGATAAACGGAGTTCGGCCTTGATATTTCTGGAATGCTTACAAGATTGTTACCACATGTTGACCGTCTCGCCATCCGTATTTCTTCACGAGTTTGACGCAGGCCATGAGGTTGCATGCACTACTTGAGCCTAAGAATAATCCGTCATTTTTGACAAGGTATCGAGACATCGCAACAGCCTCTTCATCGGTAATACTAAGGTAAATCAAGGATCAAATTGCGAATGCTGGGGATCTGTTCGTACCGGAATGCATCATCTATCACTGTAACAGCAAGTTCAATATTGTTTGTCAGGCGATTAATACCTCTAAGGCAAAATGAGCTAGAGCACCAGGAAGAAGTTGAATCGACACCTACATGCCCTCTACAACGGAGTCAACTTGATGCCTCCTTCTCGTACCCTCAGCTTCCCGTCTATCATACATAACACCATATTTAACCTAAAAAGTTTGTGAACACAAATTTGATAAGACCTGCTTGATGTAAAAATACCTTGTTATATAGGCCACTGCCGTCCGGATCTGAGATAGCGACTATGACATCTGGATTGACGGATTTTAGATAATGCCCCGTCCCAGCGACCGTTCCACCTGTTCCTGCACCCGAAACGAATGCATGTACTCGTCCATTTGTTTGTTTCCAGATTTCTGGACCTGTCCCTGTATAGTGTGCATCAAAGTTGGCCCTATTCTATTTGCCAGGGTTCAGCACCGTTGCACTAGTGTTTTTTCTTGAGACTTGCCTCAAACTGATCTGCAAAATAGCCTTGAGGCCTGGCCAAGAGATTTTCATCATTCGACCCGTCGCCACGGTCGAAGTCAACGCTTGCGGTAGTCACCACAACTGGGGAGGGCGTGGAATGAAGTACATGAGAGTGAGAACCAACTGAAGAATCAGGCTTCAGTGTGAAGCTGCTTGCTCTTTGGCGAGCGAGATTCTGTGGAGATGTTACCCTCAGTAGCATTGTGTCGCATGCTTTGGGCTTACAACATACTGGTAGAAGAAGCTGTCAAGAAACCCTTCTCCTTTTGAGATAATGGTTGTACATACCTGTTTCTTGTCAACGATACTCGCAGGACGAACACTCTCTACTTCCGCTCCAAGGACCAGTAATGCCCTGACCTTTTCCTGTGCGACATCGTCTGGCATGATAATTGCTAAAGGAGCATTGAATATTCTGAGGCACGAGAGATAAATGCGAAAGGCGTACTTGCATCATAACCTCTGTGCGTGTACCAACTCAAGTCACGCGGAGATCGATTAAAGTGAAAACGCACCGCGCGCGTGCGATCGTCGCAATGGATATTCCAGTCGATCCAACAGTTCCCTCAAAGATGCGCGACCCTGTATGGGGCCGCAAAAGGCCATTCTTTTCAGCATCTTCAATCACTTAAGAGACCCTGCATTAGAAAGATCCTCTCCTGTGATTGGCGAGCTCACTCTGTAGGGCCACGCGATCCTTGACACTTCCACCCGGATTGAGGAACTGTACATGAGATCATAGCACAAGCAGAAATCAGATAATGACCAACTTCTGCTTTTCCCAAAATCTCCACCCCGAGCGCATCGCTCAAAGAGTTTATCCTAACCAAAGGGGTGTTCCCTTCTCCAGGGTCATATTCCAATGAGCTGTACTATTGGTCATGTACATACCAATAAGTCCCGTCACTCCAGGAACAATTTCGTCGCTTCTCAGCTCAATAGGTCGGGCCTCGAATGCCTCGACTTGTCTTCTCCGCTTTCGCAGATTCAGATAACGTGTGAGCGAGGATCTTGTGTAAGAGATGGATATTCCGATTAATGCACCGTATAAAGTGTGTTTTATTCTTGGTTGCGAAAGCCAATTCAGCCAATCCGACAACCAGCTCATGGTTGTTTAGAAGGAAAAAGAGTCTGTCATTTATTGCGCTGTTAATCTCTTTGTTTGGTGCCTGCTACGTACATATTATGCAGAAACATAGATTGTGGCAGATCCAGACCTTCACAGGATTATATTTACTGAGAAATAGACCCTCGGCCCGGGCAGTTCATCCTCCGCATTGCACTCATCTGACAGACACTGACAAATGCTCAGATATCAACAATCAATCAACCCCCTGTCCTTCAACGAACTCCTGATATGGTCATTACGCAAGAAATTAAGAAGAAATTCCTGTCTTCTCCCAACTTCGCCGTAGTTGGAGCATCGAAAGACCAGTCCAAGTTTGGTACAAAGGTTTCGGCTTCTCTGGTTGTCCTTCCGGCCCAGAACTGACCTTACAACGACGAGTAGATCCTGAGGTGGTACCAGACCCGAAAGCTCAATGTAACCCCTGTCCATCCTGTGGGTAAAACTACATTGTGACACAGTCCTTCTCTTCACGAATTTGCCAGAGAGAGGCAGAGCTAGAAGGTATTGCAACCGTCCCAGCTCTAAATGCACTTCCCTCCCCTTCGACAACCTCTGTGAGCGTTATTACTCCTGCGAAGGCAAGCTAGCCCTGGATACATTCAGTCATGTCCTACTCATAAATAGTCATAAGGTGACCCTCGGTATCCTTAAGGAAGCCAAGGAGCTTGACATTCCAGCTCTGTGGCTCCAACCTGGCGCCGAGGACGAAACTGTTACTGCTTTCATAAGAGAGAATAAATTGGAAGATCGAATCGTCTATGGTGGACCATGCCTGCTATTAGAGGGTGAGGAAATTCAGAGAAGTCTTCTCTGAATTCTACCTTATTCTTCTCGATTCTTTGTGCGAGGAGGTGCAAATTCATGATTCTGCCTGATACTCGTGATTGTGGAAATGACATCGTTGCATCGCCAAAAACGGTTTGCATGTCTTTACCCTATCTGGGTCGGAGACAAAATTCAATCCCAAGGCTCATTACGTCTGCGCAGTAGACAGATTACCCTGAATCCATATCATCATTGTGGAAGCTTGTCGCAGCTCTTCAACATGTAAAGATTTCTCTCCAACACCTAGATTTTGTTTTTCATCCAATGTCAAAGAATGAATACTGAATTCGGATTGCGTTCGTCAGTATTGTTGAAGCACCTAGCTTGCTTTGCTTTCCTACAATCATGATCATCGCCCACGAGACAAACCTTAATTATTTCTGCCGTCGTCTTTGACAGATATCTTGATACAAGTTGTGTGTCCAGATTACTTCGTCATGACTCCGGGTAACACCGAGCGCCGGCCAACCTTACACACAGTGGAGCACGACATCCTCCGTGATTCTTCGTCAGCACATGGAAATCCAAAAATCTGATTGTTCTTCGCGTGTGGAGTGATCTTGCTTTCATTAGGTTTACCTAGCCAAGGTGATGGCTACACTCCGTTATCACGCCCTATGTTCTGTGCAAAAAAGAACGCTTGGAAAGACTACTGGAATCATACTGGAGCATCCATCCATACTGTTTAATCCCAGCTTGAATTCTGCCAACAATGTCATCTGTCACATTTCAATTTGATTCACATCTGGGAAAACATAATACAGTCCTTTGGTATCATCTGATGTCGAAACTTTTGCACATGGTTGGGACACATAGGTATTTATGAAACCAGTTGGACATAAGTCAGGGTAAACTCTACCGAAAATTGACATGTGACAGATGACAGCATTGACATCATATGTTCTGAGGACATGACAATAGTATTTTCAGAGAGCCTATTAATATATGATTTCTGCACCTACTCTCAAGAAACAAATTTGAGTGATACTAAGTGATGAGGCAACACACCATATCGTCCTCTCATGTAAATGCCGATCAACCTCATAAATCACACTGAATTGCTGATGTTAAAAATATGAAAAAATTCCTTCCACATGTTGGGTTACGCCCTGACATTTTTCTATGCAACCCACATCCTGTGAGTCGATCGAGATATTATTCCGTCCATCAATTTTTAGGTCTGTTGAACCTTGATAATTGTGACGCGCGTCAAATTGACCATATTATCAAACCGATGAAAATTTGAATAGTGTGATGACAAGCTGGTCCAGTGAAGTTCATCTAGTTCACCGGAACACGCGTCGGGTCCTACTGGCTGCTCTCCCCATATTATTTTGCAAGGAGAATCCCGAGATTTGTTCCACAATTGTTGGAGTCATACGATATATCCGCGGCCATAATGAAAAGTTGTTTCCGTTCCTATCAGAATAATGGATTAAATCTCCATGTTTATCAAGCGAAACTGGCATTTTCACGTTCATTTATGAGCTTGGAGTGAATCGTTAAACCAGTCTCCATTCTGTCCGTGAGTTTGCGGAACATTTCAAAGTCTAGAACTCAGTCCATTCAACGTGGTATTCGATACGACATAGGAAATCCGTACCAACCTTCCAACGTTCCATACTTGAATCTATGCTTCGCGCGCGGTCTGTCAACTATTTGGATACTCTCACTCTGATTTATGAGAGAAACTTCTGGTTTTTTCAAGTCGTTGACAACCTCACATCCAAATTTTTGACTCTTTTTCCAAGGTAAAGTTAACTGGAAAAAAGGCACGGGTCCATCCTCCATTGAACACGGCGATTTGCCGGCGGCTACCTGTTGAGAAATCTAGTCTAACCTTTTTCGTTTTTCAAGTCAGATGTATACTTTACCTATGCAGCGCGTACACCTGGAAACCTTTGAACATTTTCGCAAATACATGTCCAAACGCTATGGTTTAGAGTTGTCCTCACCTCTTGATCAGCTGCAGTACTGTTTTGAGGGGTGAAGTGAGGTACTAAAACAATATATAGCTCTGATCAGAACTACCTTGACGTATAGTGTAGTGGCCATGGAATGCTCTTCGGTTCGAATCCGGATGCGTGGCACAGATAATGGCTCTTCCGAACAGCACACCGTGCCAGTAAAATCCCGTGGACGAATGCACAACTGTTTGTCAATGGTAAACCCTGAAAATCACGAAAACGCTTATCTCTTCGCGGACATTCAATCAGTCATTATAGCACAATCGCGATCCGGTGACCGTACTTAAGACGCGCCACGCTGAAAACGCATTTATGCCCGAACCTCATGACAAATTTCAGACACCGGAGAATGCAGTTTGATCCATCAGACGTGATGATTGCAGGACTTCCCTTGTATATATTGACACTTGTTACCAAGACCTAATATTCTCTTCTCCCACCTCATCCGCATCGCACATTCCACTCCCCTCTTTGCCTCATTGCCCGCACTTGCTACACGAAGTTTTGACCCAAAACATGCCGTTCCGATCGCGTCCGTCGAGTGCGTCCTTTCAACTTTCCCAATTTAGGTCACCCTTTGTTCTGACTATTCGATGGTGAGAACAGCGAGTCCTTGTGTTTGTCCGTCTGCTCGTGCTATAGTTCTGGTTCAAGCGTCTCAACATCCCCTTCTGGAAAATATGACGTTAATATAAATCTGTACAGCCCATCCTTCCTCCCACCACATACGATATCATCCCGGTTTCTGTACGCCACTCTAACTGTATCCTGGTTTTCTCTCATTGCATGCTTCATTTAACGGTCAGATGGCTTCAAATCCACCTGTACCACAGAATTCCAGGAAGAATCCCACTCGTCGGCAACCCAAATCACCAGCGCAGGCGATAGCAGATGCATGGAGACAGGAGTCCCTGGAGAGTCGGGAAATATGGCGTAAAATAGAGGCAGAGGCGAAAAGGCAATTTGAAGAAGTTCGAAAGAAGCAGAAAATCCAATCCAAGATGTAAATCGGGACCACACAAAAATGGTGAGCTTCTTGATCCTCAATACACCTCGGGACTAACACTGAGATTGCAGAGTCACTTGTTTGTCCCGTTTGACCAATCATGAACTGAGAAATCTTTTCAACATTAGCGACCGTTGTATTCTAGTATTAGAACTTCATACCTCGTGACAGAAGCAGAATGCGACATCTCGTAGTAGTTCTCATGTCACTATTTCTTGATCATCGGTATCATTGCCACTTCCCTCATCTGAAGACTCTTCCTCTTCCTCCTCCAGGGCTGCCTCTGCTTCTGCCTGAGCCTGAGCAGCAGATGCAGCATTTGCTATAGCAAGTTCTAGCATCTTGGCTTGCTCATCTGACAATCCATACAGAGACAATGAAGGCATCATGGACATATCCCGAATCGGAGTGTTCATTGCAACATCTTGAGGTTCTATATTCTCTGTCAGAGCTGGGGAAGATAAAACACTTGGAATTAATGTTGAGACGGTTGGGTCTGTGGAAACAGAACCGGATACTTGGTTTGCAGGGAGAGCTTGTGTTTGAGCACGAGCAATGACACTAGCGAGTGTTGCCTGTCCATTGGTAGGGTCATTGTTGATAGACATTGGTTGTTCTTGAGGCATGCCAAGTGCACTTCCCACATGTGACTGCAATAGCCCTTGTAGGCTCAAAACAACGGCTTGCGTATTGGTGATAATGGTCGGAAGAAGTTCGCCCTCTTCCAGAATACCAGAGTCCCGATAAGGTGCCTGCTGGGCATTGATACCTTGAGTCGCAATACTGGTCCACAGTCTTGTTCTCCTTTCTTCCCGTAGCGAGTCCCCATCATTTTCTTCATCTAGATCTACCTCCAATACCTCTGCATTTATACATATCTCACTCTTCGGGCCTCGTGTTTTGCTTCCGTTCTTATGCCGTTTGATGGCATCTCGGCGAGAGAAAAATTTCTGGCAACCTCCGCATTTCCAAGCCTTCTTGTCATGCAGTCTAACATGCCGCTTTAAGTCGTGGTTTCGAGCAAAAGAAGCGGGACACGTGGTACAACAAAAGGGCCGATTAATAGAATGATTACGCTGATGAGCACGGAGGCTATAAAGGCGAGCAAAGGTTTTGCTGCAACCGATTGTCAAGCAAGGGTAGACAGCCGTCCCGATATCAGTGATTGGAGAATATAAATTGGATTGATTCATCCATGAAGTTGTCAAAGGTGGATGAGCGGGTAGAGCCTCATGAGGCTGACCTATTTGTATGCCACTCAGAACTCCAATAACTTGTATCAACCCACTAATCTCTTGTAGGGCATGCATATCTTGACCACCACGTGCTGATAATGTGACGGCGAACAAGAAAACTTGATGCAACTGTAAACGAATTGAAGCGACAAGAGTTGACTCCAAAGCTTGGGGAGGAGCAGCGATCAGGGCTTGAGTTATCATATGAACTGCTTCGGACACTCGTGTATATAAGTCTCCGGCCGGGAGGAAAGGTCTTTTAAGGGGTCGTTGATCACTTAGAGCCAGGTTCTCGTCGCCCTCTTCGCGTCGGCGCTTCCCTTTGTCAAGCTCCAGAGATGGGATGTTCGAGTGACGTAGACTGCCGAAAAGGGACTCTGATTTTGCCAAAGACACGAGGGTATGGCTCAGAGGCATACATAGGTGGCTGAAGACATTATTAGCAGAGACGCTCCGTCGAAGTATCTCTAGCACATTTCCAGCGCTGTCAGGTAGCAGAGCTGTCTCAAGAGCATTTTCAGCAACTGGATCCCGATCAACAAGGGATAGGATGGATTTCATGGTCGATAGAACAGACTCTTCCTTGCGTGATTGCTTCTGTGCCGGAGGCAGAATGTGAGAGATACCATGTGCAGTTTGTGCTGCTTGTGCCTTGTTGAAGTCCTCCCACAACTGCTGACCAAGTCTACGAGCGATTTCCTGGGCCTCGGCATCGATATCGTCGTCGTCGTCGTCGTCGTC
>Ga0153924_1000291_pt1 | contig 33123 bp, 25 predicted proteins | sample TSNJ008MetaG_FD_104709 | JGI IMG/M metagenome (GOLD analysis project Ga0153924, IMG submission 104709) | Attine ant fungus gardens microbial communities from New Jersey, USA - TSNJ008 MetaG | ecosystem: Host-associated > Fungi > Mycelium > Unclassified | place: USA: New Jersey, Wharton State...
AGATAATTACTGCGACAATGAAGATTTTGATGATGATTTATTTGATATTGATGGTGATATTGATAAAGAAAGAAATTATGTTTCAATCCCACCAAATGAGATTAATATTAATATCGATAAAGATTCTGATAATAAATCAGATGATTCTGTTTCTAATAATGAAACGGATACTTCTAAAGATGATATAGATTTTTTAGAAGACGAATTAGAAGATAAGTGAATATAAATGGGGCTGTTACACTCGTTCATTATTATCACGGACGACTCCGTCTTGGTACATTTTGAACTAGTGTGACAGCCACATCACCGTCATATTCACTTGGTGGCAATTTTGCATTATAATCACTCATTATCTCTCTGATTGATGCTGATGACAATACCCTTACACCATCCAGCTTACCTTGGTTTAAAATCATCTGTCCAAACCGTGTCAAATCATTCACTGTGGATTTAAGTCCTCCAGATCCGCTTTCAGAATCTAATATACCCTTATTCAGCCAATCACTCCCAATATATTCATCTCCTCTTGTTACAAATCGCGAATGTTTTTCTTTTGGTAAAATAAAATGAGAATCCTTCATATTAAGCGGATCAAACAATTTTTCCGACGCAAACTCATCAATCCGTTTTCCACTCACTCGATTAATGATATCCATCGCAAGCTGATATCCTATATTACAATAGGACATGATTTTCTGCGGTTTGTGTGTAGGTGCTGATGCAAGGCATACAGTCCTATAGGTTTCATGTGTCATCTGTTTGCTTGGCTCCATATAAGGTAAACCCATTAGTTCACGAATCTTTATATATATGTCATACCAAGCCTCATCAGGCGCGTCTTCATCCGGTATTGGCAGCTCGATATTCTTCTTCAGATATTCACCGAAGTTTTTACGAAAATCATCATCGATGATTCCACTTGTATGCGTTAGTAAATGCCAGATTCGAACTGAGTAATTTGCATCCCCGGTAAATTCCGGTATATACCAACGTACGGGATGGTTAAGATCAACAAGTCCCTCCTCCTGCAAAATAGAGAGTAACACCCCCACTATCGGTTTGGTTATCGAGCAGACAGGATAAATTGAATTTATGTTAGATTAATCGCTAATTCATTCATGAAAACCTCTATTTTATTTTAAATGAGCTCTTTAAAGATACAATTCTGTTAAAGACTAATTTTTCTGATGTAGAATCCTTACAGTCTACATTAAAATATCCATGTCTGACAAATTGGAAACTATCAAAAGCTTCTGCACCCATTAGATTCGGTTCCAAAAAGCAATGATCCAAAGTCGTTAGAGAATTGGGATTTAAATTTAAGGAACCGTCTTCATTTAGTTTTCCCTTTTCTTCATCCACAATATTTTCATATAATCTAACTTCAGCCTTAACTGCATGATTAACCGGCACCCAATGAATCGTTCCTTTTACCTTACGCCCTGTAAAGCCTGTCCCACTCTTCGTTTCAGGATCATAGGTACAATGTACCTCTGTAATATTTCCGGCTTCATCTTTTACAAAGCTGCTGCAGGTTACAAAGTAAGCATTCATCAAACGGACTTCATTACCGGGAAACAGTCTGAAATACTTTTTTGGAGGTTCTTCCATAAAATCTTCTCTGTCAATATACAATTCTCTTTCAAATGGAACCAGCCTTGTACCTAACTCGGGATTTTCCATATTGTTCATTACTTCTAACTGCTCTACCTGATCTTCCGGATAGTTGTCTATAATCATTTTAATTGGATCTAAAACAGCCATCATTCTTGGCTTCTTTAATTTTAAATCTTCTCTGATACAATATTCCAGCATTGCGTAATCTACCGAACTGTTACTTTTCGATATGCCGCACAATTCTACAAAAGTTCTGATCGATTCGGGTGTAAATCCTCTTCTCCTTAATGCACTAAGGGATACCAGTCTGGGGTCATCCCATCCATCCACAATACCGTCCTCTACTAATTGTTTAATGTACCGTTTACCGGTAATTACATTGGTAAGATACAACTTTGCAAATTCTATTTGTTTCGGCGGATTTGGATATTCTAATTCATCCACCACCCATTCATATAATGGTCTATGATCTTCAAACTCTAATGTACAAATAGAATGTGTAATATTTTCGATTGCATCTTCTATTGGATGAGCAAAATCATACATAGGATAAATGCACCATTTATCCCCGGTATTATGATGGGTCATGCGGGCTACACGATAAATTATAGGATCACGCATATTCATATTCGCAGATGACATGTCAATCTTAGCTCTTAATACCTTCATCCCATCAGCATATTTACCATCTTTCATATTCTTAAATAATTCTAAATTCTCTTCAATGCTTCTATCTCTATATGGACTGTTTTTTCCCGGTTCCGTCAATGAACCTCTGTGTTCCCTTATTTCATCCGGGGTTAAATCACACACATATGCTTTTCCTTTTTGGATCAGCTTTACAGCCGCTTCATACATTTGATCAAAATAGTCGGATGCGTAAAATAAACGGTCTTCCCAGTCAACACCAAGCCATTTCATATCCTCTATAATAGATTCCACAAATTCAGTCTTTTCCTTGGTCGGATTCGTGTCATCAAATCTCATATTAAATTTACCATTATATTTTTTTGCCAATCCATAATTTAAAAGGATGGATTTCGCATGACCAATGTGTAAGTATCCATTCGGTTCCGGAGGAAATCTGGTCTGGACATGACTGCAATGCCCTTCTGCTAAATCTTTATCAATAATCTGTTCAATGAAATTCCTGCTAACCGCTGTCTCTACCATGCTTTCTTCCTCCATATCTTAGTTTAAATTGAAGCACTTTAATACTCTTTTTTATTTATTATCCTTATCGTGTTCCTGAAAAGGAAACGCCAAACTGTATTTTTGTAACAAATGGTCTATAATTACCATTATATCCTTCTCTATGCTGCAAAATGCACCCAAACATGATATTTTACAACTCTTTATTGTTATAGAATTATAATGATAAATATATAATCAATGGTAACATATAAAGCTAATTATGCTGCCTTATTAAAAAATAAAAAGCTATAATTCTATTATTTTTTTATACTAATTTCAAGCTCATCTAATTGACTCTCATCCACAACATCCGGCGCCTGTGTCATCAGACAGGAGGCATCCTTTATCTTTGGAAATGCAATTACTTCACGAATATTATCTGCTCCGGCCATCAGCATAATCAAGCGGTCCAGTCCGTATGCCAGTCCGGCATGAGGGGGCACGCCATACTTAAATGCATTTAGCAAAAATCCAAATTGATTATAAGCTTCTTCTTTTGTAAAACCTAAAATTTCAAACATCTTTTCCTGAATATCATTTTGGTGGATTCTTACACTGCCGCCGCCAACCTCCGTACCATTTAGTACAATATCATAAGCCTTAGCACGGACAGCTCCGGGATCTGTTTGTAATAATTCTAAATCTTCTTCCATTGGCATTGTAAATGGATGATGCATTGCTGTAAAACGTTCCTGCTCCGCAGACCATTCTAACAGCGGAAACTCTGTGACCCATAAGAATTTAAATTGATTATCATCAATGCAGCCTAGTTGTCTGGAGATTTCAAGTCTAAGGTTTCCCAGAACGTCCCAAACTACCTTATTTTTATCTGCCGCAAATAACAATAAATCACCGGGGGTTCCATTCATTGCTTTCACTATAGCACTTAATTCATCCTCAGTCATGAATTTTGAAAAGGAAGATTTGTAAGTTCCGTCGTCATTAATTACAAGATAAGCCAATCCCTTTGCCCCAAAATCTTTTGCATAATTAATTAATGCATCAATTTTCTTTCTTGGCATAGTTCCCTGTCCATCCGCATTTATTCCTCTTACAGAACCGCCTGCCGCCAGCGCCCCGGTAAATACGCCGAATCCACAACCGGCGACAATATCCGATATATTGACAAGCTCCATGCCAAATCTGGTATCCGGCTTATCCGAACCATAACGGTCCATTGCTTCCTGCCATGTCATTCTTGGAAACGGCAGCTTGATTTGGACGCCTAGAGTCTCTTTCATTACTCTTTCCAGTAATCTTTCATTAACATCAATCACTTCATCTACATCAACAAAGGATAATTCCATATCAACCTGCGTAAATTCCGGCTGTCTGTCCGCTCTTAAATCTTCATCTCTAAAACACTTTGCTACCTGAAAATATCTGTCATATCCAGAACACATCAGCAATTGCTTAAATAATTGGGGCGACTGGGGCAATGCATAAAATTTACCCGGATGCACACGGCTTGGAACTAAATAATCTCTTGCACCTTCAGGTGTACTCTTATTCAGTATTGGTGTCTCAATCTCAAGGAACCCTTCCTCTACTAAAAAAGCACGTATTAATGCAGTTACATTACTTCTCATAATAAGGTTTTTTTGTAAATCAGATCTTCTTAAATCTAAATAGCGATATTTCAGCCTTAATTCTTCCTTTGTCAGACTGTTCTCTTCAATCGGAAACGGCGGTGTTTCAGATTCAGATAGGATTCTAAGTTCATCAGCAATAATTTCAATATCACCCGTTTCTAAGTTCTTATTAATTGCCCCTGATCTGGCTGCAACTTTACCTTTTACCGCAATTACAAATTCTGCTCTCAGTTTTCCGGCTTTTTCAAAAAATTCAGCATCGGTTTGTCCTTCTTCAAATATAATCTGCAAAATTCCGGAGCGGTCTCTTAAATCCACAAAAACTAATCCGCCTTTGTTACGGTTCTTTTGCACCCATCCCATCACAGTCACTTCTTCACCTATATTCGCTGCTGAAAGCTCCGCACATCTATGCGTTCTATTCAAGCCTTTCATTGATTCTGCCATATTGCCTCCTCTTAGAATAATTCTGCCATTTTATTCAGTGCCACTTCTGTCTGTTCGCCTGTTTCCATCTCTTTGACTCTCACCATCTGATTTTTCAGTTCGTCCTCACCAATAATCACAGACTTTAAAGCACCTATTTTATTTGCAAATTTCATTTGTGATTTTACACTTCTATCCATATAATCAGTCTCTACAATGATACCCTGCTTTCTTAAATCATTCACAATGCGATAGGCGCTGGCTTTTGCCTCATCACCAAGAATCCCGATATATAATTGAACCTGATCTTCTGCTTCTAACCTAACTCCTTCTTCTACTAAGAAGTAAAGAATCCTTTCAATGCCCATTCCAAATCCAGCTGCAGGAATATCTTGTTTCCCATCGATTTCTTTCACCAGATTATCATATCTTCCACCACCGCACAATGTAAATCCTTCAGAATTGACAAATTCAAAGACAGTCTTTGTATAGTAATCTAAGCCTCTGACAATTCCCGTATCAATTTCAAAAGGAATATTTAACTGTGTTAAGATACTTTGAAGCAAGTCAAAATGATCCCTGCATTCTTCATCCAGATAATCAATCGTTCTTGGAGCGTCGGCAACAATTTTCTTACAAGTTTCTACTTTGCAATCTATTACACGTAGCGGGTTCTTCTCCATTCTTTCTCTGCAAGTTGGACATAGCTCTGCTTCATGCTGCTTTAGATAAGAAATTAGTGCATCATTATAAGTTTTTCTGCAATTTCCGCAACCAATACTGTTAATATGCAGTTTTGCATCCTTTAATCCAAAACGCTTAATCAGCTCTGTCACTAAACAAATCAATTCAATTTCGACCATAGGACTCTTCGACCCAACAATCTCAACCCCAAATTGGTGATGCTGGCGCAGACGTCCGCTTTGGGGTTTTTCATATCTAAACGCTGGTGTTACATAATAAAGCTTCACCGGTGCCGCCCCGGCATACATATTATGTTCTAAATATGCCCTGATTGCACCTGCAGTTCCTTCCGGTTTTAATGTAATGCTTCTGTCACCTTTATCATTAAATGTATACATTTCTTTTTGAACTACATCTGTCGTTTCGCCAACACTTCGCTGAAATAAAACTGTATGCTCAAATACTGGTGTAATAACCTCTTTGATATTATATACTTTCGCCAAATCTCGGCATATTTTCTCAATAACCGTACGCTTTTGCATACTGTCTCCATACCAGTCCTGTGTACCTCTTGGAGCCTGCGTAATCATTATAAGTCCTCACTTCCTATTTTAATCTTGCTAAAATCTATTTCATGAATTACTCTTTGAAATGCAATAAAGACTTTCATATCAAAGTTTTTTACTTCATCAATCATCAGCGCAACTGCTGTCTCACTGTCAAATGCATCTCGGTAATGCCGTTTCGATATTAGCGCTGCAAATACATCACAAACCCGCAGTATCTTTGCGCCAATAGGTATTTCATCGCCTGCTAAGTGTTCTGGAAATCCGCTTCCGTCATAGTTTTCATGATGATATAATACTGACTGTAATACAAACTCTGAAAATCCTTTATTCTTTAATATATCATAACTTAGTTCAGAATGCATCCTAATATATTTAATTTCTTCTACATCTAATGTATCGCTTCCATAAATATATTTATGGAGCTTCAGCTTTCCTATATCATGCAGGATTCCGGCTAATGACAACTCATAACATTTTTCTTGTGGCAACCCCAGCTTCTTTGCCATAGCATAGGCCAGATTACTTACGCAGATTCCATGGGCAATGCTTTCCGGTAAATCATTGACGATATTTAAGCTGCTGGCATTCTCTACGATAAACTGATCTTTTCTTTCTATCATCTCATCTATTCTGTCAATATATATATCAACATCTTTGACATTATCAATTTTTTTAATCTTTCTGCCATCCGGGAAGACGAACTTACTGACCGATCCTGCACCTAAGGCAACGATTGTCTGTTTTTCTTCCATAATCAATATATTATAGATCCCTTCTTTACCAGGTTTGGAGTATCCTACATTTTCAAGATTATTGGTCATGTTTTTTTGTCGATACAAATAATAACCGGAATATCCCAATTTGCCCATATAAGCAGATACCTTATCGATGATTCTTTCATCATTTTCAAATCTGCAATTCTCATACTGCTCTTTAAAAGTATTTAGTCTGGCGGCACGTTTAATAGCCAGAGAGTGTATTGTAATACTATCCGGCTGCAAATCAACTATTTTTTTTATTGTATTTTCGATATCAATATAATTTTCTTCCGGCAAACCGATAATAAGATCCACATTAATGTTGTCAAAACCACACTCTCTTGCCAAATGATATGCTGTAATAAATTGTTCAATCGTATGGTTTCGCCCAATTATTTTAAGTGTTTCCGCTTTCATGGTTTGGGGATTGATTGAAATTCTAGACACACCATACTTCTTAAGAACTAGTAATTTTTCCTTTGTTATACTGTCCGGGCGCCCTGCTTCTACTGTAAATTCCAATACATCTTTTAAGTCAAACTTAGTAGTGATTTTAGATAACAGTATCTCTAATTGCTCATGGCTTAAGGTAGTAGGTGTTCCTCCTCCTATATAAACAGTATGTATCGGTTTATTATTATACACCCCTGCAATATAGTCTATTTCTTTGTATAATGCTTTCATGTAACGATCCACTTTATCTGCATACAAGTTGATTGGATATGAGGTAAAGGAACAATAGGCACAGGTGCTTGGACAAAAAGGTATCCCAATATAGAGACTATATCCACTTTTATAGTCCATTTTATTTAAAATCTTTAATTCTTTCTTTGCAATATCAATACCTAAATTCATTTTCTGGTCAGAGATAAGATAATTATCCTTCATATATGCTTTTATCTCCTCCGTGGTTTTACCATCTTCCAGCATCGCCAATGGAATTTTAACAGGTCTGATACCGGTTAATGTCCCCCAAGGCAATACCTTTAAGGAGTACTCAGTCAGCAATTGATATAGTAATTTTTTCAACTGATTCTTTGTATCGGACCTGTTTGTATAGTCAACACTTGTCTCACTATGCAGGCGAAGCTGCAAATTCCCATTCTCCTTATTATCAAAAATATTGACTGCGACTCTGCACTGCAAATATTCCACCTCAAATAAAATATGGGTCTGTTCCTCCACCGGCTGGTTGACCGTAACTTCCTCACCATGATAGAAAGCTCTTATTAAAGACTGCACATCGTATTCAAATTCAGTCACTAACTTCTCTTGTTCCTGCGTTTTATCAAGTAATCTAATTAATATCATTTATAAATACCATTTCTTTTCATTATCAATTGTAGTTTCTCTATCGTGTCCGGGGTAGACGATTGTATTCCCTTTTAATACTAACAATTTTTCTCTTATGGAATTAAATATATGATTTTCATTTCCCGTTGGTAGATCTGTTCTGCCATAAGTGCTATAAAATAACGTATCCCCACTAAACAAAACACCGCATTTTTCCATATAATAACAACAACTTCCTTTTGTGTGGCCCGGTGTATGAATCACTTGAATTGTTGTGTCCAGTAACGAAAGAATTTCACCGTCTTCAAGCCATCTGTCTGCTGTACATGTAAATGGTTTGCCAAATATCCGGGAAGCATTGCTATCTTCACTTTCGATAACATCCTTCTCTGCTTGGTAAAGGCAGACTGGGATATGATATTCTTCCTTAAGCTCCGATACCGCACCAATATGGTCAAAATGACCATGGGTTAATAAAATCGTTTTAGGTATCACTTTTAATTCGATCATACTTTCTATAATTAAGTCACCGTTATCAGCCGGATCTATAATAAATGCTTCTCTGGTACTTCCATTAAATGCAATATAGCAATTAGTACGAATTGGACCTAATGTAAGCTTTTTAACTACTATATCAACCATATATCATCCATTATCCTTTCCATTAACCACGCGTTCTCTCTATAGAAAATACACTTTCAATTTGCTTTAGCTTATCAATTAGTTTGTTCAGTTCCTCTACACTTCCAATTCGAAAGCATAGTGTGATTGTCGCAATACCCTGCTTGCTTGTTCTGCTGTTTATAGATTGTACATCGATGTCTTTTTCACTTAAAACCCTAGATAAATCTGCTAAGATACCCGTTCTGTTATTGGCATAGATATTGATTTCGGCAAGATAGTTTTCTTTTTTAGTCCCATCCCGCTGCCAATCTGCCTCTATTAATCTCACTCTGTCTATCTCCGGAAGATTCATGATATTCACACAATCGGTTCTATGAACGGTAACACCACGCCCTCTTGTGACAAAACCGATTATTTCATCACCCGGAACCGGCCCGCAGCATTTAGACAATCTAACTGCAACATCTGCTAATCCTTTGATAATTATTCCGCTTTTTGATTTGCTCTGGTTCTGCTTATCTTTCGTACCGGATTCATTGACTGTTTTTAGAATTTCCTGATCAGAAATGACTTTTTTATTGTCTTTATCATATAATTCGGCCAGCTTATTAACTACCTGCCCTTCTTTCAATCCGCCATGTCCAATCGTTGCCAGCACGGAATCCCATTCTTTAAAACCGTATTTTGCTTTGACTTTTTCTAAATATTCGGATTTTACCACATCGCTTAACACAATTCCACGTGCTTTACAATACCTTTCAATTAATTCTTTTCCTTTTAAGATGTTATCTTCTTTTAATTCGTTCTTAAACCATTGATTGATTTTATTCTTAGCCTGCGTACTCTGTACAATACTAAGCCAGTCTCTGCTTGGCCCTTTAGAATTATGGGAAGTTACAATTTCAATTCGATCTCCATTCCTTATCCTATAGTCAATCGGCACCATTTTATCATTGACTCTGGCACCAACCATTTTATTGCCTACCGCACTATGGATGCTGTAAGCAAAATCAATTGGAGTTGAACCATTTGGAAGATTTTTAACATCACCGTCAGGCGTAAAACAATATACTCTTTCCGAGAATAAATCTAAATCATTCTTTAACAGACTCATAAACTCCTTATTATCCGACATATCTCTCTGCCATTCAAGAATCTCTCTAAGCCATGTCAATTTTTCCTCTTCATTTCGTGCTAAATTAACGGCATCTTCACTTCCGCCGTTTTCTTTATACTTCCAATGCGCTGCTATACCATATTCGGCTGTTCTATGCATTTCATAAGTTCTGATTTGAATCTCAAACGGTTGTCCGGTCGGACCGATTAATGTAGTATGCAGTGACTGGTACATATTTGGTTTTGGCATTGCAACGTAATCCTTGAATCTCCCTGGGATAGGTGTATACTTTTCATGCATAATACCCAATACTGCATAACAGTCTTTCACACTGCCGACAATAATCCGTACAGCAAACACATCATAGATTTGATCCAGTGTTTTATCCTGATTTATCATTTTTTTATAGATACTGAAAAAATGCTTGATGCGTCCGGTAATCTTCGCTTCAATTTTAGAATTCTTCACAATTCCTTCTACTTCATTTACAAGATCAGTAATAAAAGCCTCTTTATAGCTGACCCTCTTTTTCACTTCATTAACCAATTCATTATATTTATCCGGTTCTAAATATTTTAATGATAAATCATCTAATTCTGTTTTTATTTTAGAAATACCAAGTCTACTGGCAATCGGCGAATAGATGTCCATTGTTTCACGTGCTATTTCTTTTTGCTTTGCCGGTGACTTGTATTGCAGCGTTCTCATGTTGTGAAGTCTGTCTGCTAATTTAATTAAAATAACGCGAATATCCTTTGCCATCGCTAAAAACATTTTTCTGAGATTTTCAGCCTGTTCTTCTATTTTATCAGTTTCATAAGATAATTGTGTCAATTTTGTAACACCGTCAACTAATTCAGCAACATCCTCACCAAACTTTTGTGCAATTTCTTCTTTTGTAAATACAGTATCTTCAATAACATCATGCAAAAGTCCCGCAATAATAGATTCCTTATCTAATTCTAATTGCGCAAGGATAATTGCGGTACTTAATGGATGAGTAATATATGGTTCCCCTGACTTACGCTTTTGCCCACAGTGAGCATCATCGGCAAGTTTATAACCTTTTTCAATCATCTCCAGGTTAGTATTAGGTCGATAAGCCGTAAGTGTCTCGATCAGCTCCTGATATAGCTCTTTCGGAGACTTTTCCGGCATCTTCTCTACACTGGCAATACCATCAATCTCTATTCTATTGTTATTACATAAACTCTTTTCATCTGTCATCGGTTAGCTCCTAAATCTCATTATTCCTGTCATATTTATCAATACTCCAATCCAGACATCCCCAGCCATTATCTGTTTTTCCAACAATAACGTATACTTCATTCTGATATTCATCTGCGACTGTTTTTACTGTCAGATCTATATATATATAGTACCCTTCTAATATTGCAGCATCTGTATCATACGAAACACTCATCATGTTCGTAAAATTTTCCAGACTGTATTTATTTGCCTTTATCACTTCTTTTATTTTATATTTAACATCAATCACAGTATCTTTGGAGTTCTCTCTATCTAAAAATTTATTATTTAAGAAATCTCTTCTCCCAATATTAACCGAAGTATCGACCAACACTGGTTTGCATTCTTCTAGGTATGCATTAATACAATCATCTAAAGACTCTTGCTGCAATGCTTCACAAATCATTTTAATTGGCTTTTCGTAATTCGGAGTTCTGATGACTGCAAATATAGTAATACCACCTATGACTGCTGCCATTAATATGATTGTCGTGAAAATCATTTGCTTTTTTGTCTTATGTTTCTTGATTGCTGTCACTGTTATTTCTACTTCTTCCTGTTTAGAAATATCTTCATTTTCTAAGGAGAAATCTTCACTAGTTTCACACTCAGCACCGCAGACATGACAAAATGATGCCTGATTCCCAAGTTCTGTATTGCAATTACCACATTTTTTCATTCCAGATACCCTTTCACTCTATTATATTATTCTTACAGACTATCCATTATATGTCAAAGTTATGTTAATCTTTTTATTATACAGCATATTCCATTTTTTGTACAGTTCTGTCCTCACTATAATGCTAATTATTCTACAAACTATATAGAAATATGTCAACTCTTCTTAATGAAATATTATTAAAAGTGCCATAAAACAGATTTATGTACTTAATATATACCATAATCTATTCTACAACACTTTTACATATATCTTTATTATTTTAGATTTAGAATCCTCCAGCCCTCATTTGTATCTCCAATTGTAAAGGTCAACTCATTAGTTTCGGTATCATCTTTTCCTTTGACAGTTATTTTTGTTTTTACAATATAGATATTACCTATATCGTCCATATCACTATCAGAGAGATAATAATAGAGCATACTATTGCTTAATGTATCTTCTTTGTCGGCTTTCTTGACTTTTGTCTTTTCAATAATTTTATATTTTACACTTTTCACGTCACTTACTTCATCTAAATAATAATCTAAATTGTCAGTCAGCAAGCTTGAAACACCACTGGGAAAAGCTTTTTTTAGTTTTTTACTATCGCCTTTTTCAACTGCTTCACAAAATAACTTGATTGGTTTTTTGTATCCACCCGAAAAAACGCTGCTGGTTAAATTAACAATCAATATAATTGCAATCACTGCTAGAACAGCTGTTACCACAATTCCGACTATTTTGTTTGATGATCGTTTGTTTTGTTCTGCTGTACCTGCTGCTGTCTCACTGGCTGAAACGGTCTCCTCCAGCTTATTACCGCAATTTTGACAAAATACTGTTCCTTCTTCTACTTCATTACCACATTTACTACAAAATCTCATAACATCTCTCCCTTTCACTTAATATTTACTTATGCATATTTTTATTATCAAGGCATTTATTTACCTTCATATCTTATGATACTTTCTGCATCAAAATCCTTCAATTTCTCCATTCCATTCAAACCTGCCAACTCAATCAGGAATACAATTTTTACAACTTCTCCTCCCAGACGTTCCACAAGTCTGGTAATCGCTTCTATCGTACCGCCTGTTGCAATTAAGTCATCTACAATCACTACCTTTTGTCCTGGATTAATTGCATCTTTATGTATTTCAATCTCCGCAGAACCATATTCTAAATCATACTCCATAGTAACAGTCTCACATGGAAGTTTTCCTTTTTTCCTTACAGGTACAAATGCCTTTTTCAGATTATATGCAATTGGTACACCAAATATAAATCCTCTTGACTCAGGACCTAATACAATGTCAAAATTAACACCACCGATTGCCTCTTCCAGTAAGTCAATTGCTAAATGCAAACCTTCGGCATCCTGTAATACACTTGTTACATCTCTAAATATTACCCCATCCTCAGGAAAATTCGGGATACTTCTAATATATTCTTCGATTCTCTTCATCTAAACACCCATCATATATCGTAAACTAGTTTACGATATCAACCTTTCTGACAACTTTCTACATAAAACATATTTTAACACATAATTTTCACAATTAATAGATATAAATTTAATTTTTAGAAAAATTACATATATCGCTTAATAACCACTTGTACATCCTTAAAACCATTATACTCATTAATCTCCGGATAATATACAATATTTAAACGGATTCCATTCGGAATGCCTGCCATTGCTTTCTGCACTTCTTGTTCACCAAACTGCTCTTTCAAATAGGCAATCATTTTTTCACCTTCTTCAAAACACACCCCTTTCATAATGCATCCAGTATGATTTGCCAGCTTAAGCCTCACCACATTCTGATTTGCACCTAATACCTTCAAACTTAATATGCTGATTCCTTTTTCTCCAAAAATAGGTTTTTCATTCCCTTTTCCAAATGGTTCTAGTATTTTTAACTGCTCTACTAACTGCATCGATGCATATTCAAATGGCATCGGAACATCAATCCAGATTTTCTGTGTTAAATCAGTCTGGCTTAACCTGCAAATACGATTCAGCATATTTCTAAGTACATCCACATTTTCTTCTTCTAAAGACAATCCTGCTGCCATAGCATGTCCGCCAAACTTCGTTAACAGCTTTTTGCACTTTGCAAGTTCATCATACATATTATAACCCTCAATGGATCTGCCGGAACCCTTCACTCCTTCTTTAGCGCTTGTCAGTATGATTGTGGGTTTGTAACAATAATCACGAATTCTACCTGCTATAATACCGGCTACACTTTCATGACAGTCAGGTAAGTAAATCACTATGACAGGATGCATATCAAAAGCTTTTAAATCTTCCTTGGCTGTCACTACACCTTTTTCTGTCATATTTTTTCTTGTTTTATTTAGTTCTGTAAGCTGAACCGCCAGTTTCATCGCCTTGCCCGTGTCTTTTTCTCTTAACAGATCAAACGCCGTTCCAGCCGTATCTAGCCGGCCGGCTGCATTAAGACAAGGACCAAGTACAAATCCGATATGATAACTGTTTATTACCTTATCCGCTAAATTATTTACTTTTATCAGTTTATTCAATCCCATATTCGTGTTCCGGTTAAGCATCATCAAACCAGCTTTTACAATAATTCTATTTTCACCTAATAATTCTACTACATCACCGACTGTGGCTATTGCTGCAAATTGTAAATATTTTAAAACCTCTTTGGTGTCTTTCTCAAACTCTTCATATAAAGCTTCAATCAGTTTATATGCCACCGTGGCACCGCAAATCTCTTTATATGGATATTCACACTCCTCCTGCTTGGGATTGATAATGGCATCGGCTTCTGATGTTAAGTATTCTCTCTTACTCCACTTCTCTTCAAACGGGACTTCATGATGATCGGTCACGATAACTGTCATTCCCAATTTTTTTGCATAGTTGATTGAATCAATCGCTGCAATACCATTGTCACACGTGACAATGGTATCAATCCCCTCAGCATACGCTGTTTTAATAATATCATCATTGATTCCATATCCATCTGTTATCCGGTTGGGAATCTTTAGGTCGACTCTTGCACCTAAATCTTCTAATCCACCAACTAATATGTATGCTGCACAAATACCATCCAAATCATAATCTGATACAACTCTAATCTTCTGACTCAATTTAATCTTCGTTCTGATTATCTTTACTGCCCGCTCCATATCTTTTAATTTCCATGGAGAATGCATATCTTCTATTGTTCCGTTTAAATATTCTTTTATTTTTCTAGTTCCTGCAACATCCCTGTTTCTAATAACTCTGGCTAAAATAGGACTTATATTAAATTCTTTTGCAATATTTTCGAACTCCGCTTTCTTACTGTATACTAACCATTTTTCCATTGCATGACTCCTAACTGTATCTATTATCAATATATTACATATAAAAAAATCCTATTGTACTTTCCTATAAGAAAAACAATAAGGGAGTGCTGCAAAACCAATCATAATCTGTTTTGCAGCATTCCCTTATATTATGCAATACTTTGCTGTATTTGTATAGAGTTTAATTTTTAATAATAAATTAAATTACTTTATCTTATTCTTACCAATCTTCGTTTTAAATAAATACCATAAAGATCCCGTCATACATACAGATGAATAAGCACCAATTACAACGCCAACCATAAGTGGCAGTGCAAAATCTTTTATAGAAGGAACACCCAGGAAGTAAATCATAGCAATCATTATAAATGTTGTAAATGATGTATAAATACTTCTGGTCAAAGTCTGTGTAATACTTAAGTTTACAACATCCTTTATGGTATCTTTTTTACCCATTAATGTCAGGTTTTCCCTAATTCTATCAAAAATAACGATTGTTGCATTAATTGAATAACCTAAAATTGTCAGAATACATGCAATAAAAGTAGTTCCTACAGCAATTCTGGACACTCCATAGAATATAACGACAATCAGCACATCATGGGCTAGCGCCATTATTCCGCTTACGGCAAATTTAATATCTTTAAATCTAAACCAAATATAAATCAACATACAGATAATTGCTATGATTATTGCTACTATTGCATCCCGTGTCATTTCTTTACTTACACTGGCACTAATCGCATTCTCGTCAAACTCGTCGCTTGCGCCAAAATCATTTATCAGCATTTGTTTTAATTCGGCCGCCACATCATCATCCAGTTCAATTGTCTTAATATTAAACTTATTGGTATCGCTTACTTTTTGGCCCTGAATATCATTGCTATCGATGATCTCAGCAATTGCAGGCTTAATCGTATCGTTAAAGTCATCAATGGTATATGCTTTATCAAAATTTGCAGTAAGCGTTCTTCCACCTTTAAATTCTACACTGTATTCAAACAATCCATTTCCCTTGAGACTTGAAACAGACATAAAAATTGTTCCTCCAAGAATTACTGCAGCAGATATAATAAAAAACAGATTTTTCTTAGATACAAAATTAATTGGTTTACGAGCTTTTTCTTTTCCATAGAAGTTAGGACTTTTAAAACCGATATGGTAGAATGCAAAAGCTAATATTCTGGAAATCACCAATGCTGTAAACACAGATAAAATTAAACCTATTGCTAAGGTTTGCGCAAATCCCTGTACAGTACCCGAACCTTTCCACATTAGCACTACCGCAGCAATAATCGTTGTAACATTACCATCTATAATTGCAGATGCCGCCTTTTTAAATCCGACACTAATTGCATTTTCAACATTTTTACCGTCTGCAATCTCCTCCCGTATACGGGCATAGATAATAACATTTGCATCGACCCCCATACCAATTGATAAGACGATTCCGGCAATTCCCGACAAAGTCAGGGTCAAATCAAATGCGTTGAGGGTCAGCAAAACCAACCCTACATATAATGTTAAGGCGATTGAAGCTGCAACACCTGAGATTCTATACATGAATATCATAAAGATACATACAATAATAAATCCGATGATACCGGCTTTTACGCTTAGTTCTAATGCATCTTGTCCTAATTGTGCCCCAACCACTTTGTGGCTGATATCATTAAGTTCAAGTTTTAATGAACCAATTCTTATTGTCGAAGCCAGTTCTTCTGCTTCTTCTAATGAATTCATCCCAGTGATTTCTGCTCGTCCGCCTTCAATCGCCTTAGTAATAGATGGACTGCTCTTCACTTTACCATCAAATAAGATCGACATTGTCTTGCCTACATTAGTGGAAGTTGCCTCTGCAAACTTTGTAGTTCCTTCCTCTGTCATAGTCAGGCTAACTACATATTCTGTCTTACCTGTTGTAGAATTGGATGTTGTCTCTGCCTGTGCATTTTTAATATCCGAACCTTCCAACCACACTTTGATAGATTCATCTTCTTCCGTATCAGGATCATCTGTTTCTCCTGTACTGGTAACGAATTGTAATGATCCCGGTTTACCAAGCTCTTCCAATACCTTTTCAGCATCTTTTTCACCGGGAATATCTACGGTGATTCGGTTATCGCCTTCCTTATATACCATGGCTTCCGTACTGTATGTACTGACCCTTAATTCCAACTTACGTTTCGTATCATTAAAATCTTCCTCTGTGAAATCCTCATTAACAACTTCATATGTTATACTGACTCCACCCTGCAGATCCAATCCCAGCTTAATGTTTCCTGCACTTCCTTGTTTAGTTTCGCCAATCCCTACTATTGTAACAAATCCAACCGCAATAATTAATACAATAGTTAAAATAAGAGATATTAAACTTGTATTTTTTTTCATTTTCCTGCTCCTTTAATATATTAGTCAGCTAATGCTGCTTTTATCATGATTGCACACTCTACTCTTTTACGTTCCATATCACAGCCTATATCATAAGTATCAGTAATTGATCCATGGAACTTAAAAGCATTCGCAGCACATCCTCCACTGCAGTAAAATCTTGCAAAACACTCCCTGCATTTCTCTTTTGCATATACATTACATAGCTTAAATTCATTCACAATCTCCGGTTTGGAAATTCCATCCGTAACATTGCCAAGAATATAATCTTCCTGCCCCACAAATTGATGACAGGGATAAAGATCTCCCCATGGAGTGACAGCTAAATACTCCGTACCCGAGCCACATCCGGACAGACGCTTTGCTACACATGGCCCTTGGTCTAAGTCGATCATAAAGTGAAAAAAATTAAACCATTTTCCCTCTTTTGTACGTTTGATATATTCTATTGCCAATTTATCATATTCTTCCATAATCTTAGGCAAATCTTCTGCCCTGATTGCATATGGCTCGTCCTCATCACCGACAACCGGCTCAATTGACATCTGCTTAAAACCTAAATCGGCAAAATGTTTTACATCCTCTGAGAAGTCTAAATTATTATTGGTAAAGGTACCACGCACATAATAATTCGTCTGATTTGTACTTTCGACAAATTTTTGATACTTGGGTACGATTAAATCATAACTGCCTTTTCCGTTTCTAAAAGGACGCATCTTATCATTAATTGCTTTGCGTCCATCCAGGCTCAGTACCACATTTGCCATCTCTTTATTACAGAATTCCATGACTTCCTCATTAAGAAGGACGCCATTTGTAGTTAAGGTAAATCTGAATCGCTTATTAAATTCTTTCTCTTTAGAACGTCCATAATGAACTAGATCCTTGACTACCTGCCAGTTCATCAAAGGTTCTCCACCAAAAAAATCTACTTCTAAATTTCTTCTGCTGCCGGAATTGTCAATTAGATAATCCAGTGCTTTTTTTCCTGTTTCAAGGCTCATCAATGCCCGTCTGCCATGATATTCCCCCTCTCCTGCAAAACAATATTGACAAGCCAGGTTACAATCATGGGCGATATGCAGGCACATCGCTTTTATAACAGTCTTTCTGGACTTAAAATCTGTAATGTATTCCTTATAAATATCTTTCGTATATAGTTGGCCTAAACTTTTAAGTTCCTCTATCTCGGCAATGGCTTCCTCTATTTCACTGCTTTCATATGTATCAGACAATTTATGAATCGTCTCGTCTCTGCTGCTGTTTTCATACAATGGTATTGCATCATAGACCACATTATCTACCACATGAACACTACCACTGTTAACATCCAGAACAATATTATATCCATTGTTCTTATATTGATGGATCACTTTAAAAGTCTCCTTCCTTGTTACTTATTACTTTAACGTAAATAGAGTCAACGACAGATCGTCGACTCTACTACCTAAAGATCAACTTTATTATCTGTTGTTCTCACAGCTTTGATTTCCGACTGTACAAGATGTTTTACATGCAGATTGGCAAGAAGTCTGACACTCTCCGCATCCCCCCTTTTTCATTGTCTCTTTTAATGTTTTCTGACTAAGTGTCTTAATATGCTTCATCATATCCTCCATAAATAATTTCACTTAAATTTTATTCTTACTAATGAAGTATTGTATCATACCTTTCTTATTTTTTCAATATTTATTTAGCTTATCATTCCTCCGAACATACCACTTAAGGTACATACAAGGAATGCAATGACAGCACTGCTGTTATTATCATAAAAACTTCTTGTGACAATAAAAGATACCAGTGACAAAATTACGAAATAGCAAAAGCCTATAATTGCTCCCCATATAAACCTTCTTTCTTTCATTGCTTTACCACCGATTATGCCAGCCAATAAATTCACTATTATGTATATGATAACTACCGCTATTTCCAATTTACTGCGGGCCATCTCCATTTTATATAATAAAAATGCCAACACCAGGAGCAGCACTCCCGTCAAGGTATATGCAAAAATCAATACCTTAAATATTGACAGGAGGCGTGAATTTTTATTTGCCTCTATTTCCATCTCTTCTCCTCCTTATCTTTCCATACTTGTAATTAATTATATTATCAAATAAAGATATCTAGTACACTTTTCTTGACAACTATACTTACAATAGTGTAAACTTCAAACATATCTACCTTTATTAAACAAAGTAGCTCATGTATCTCTTTGTTTACTGAAGGCATTAAGGAGTGAATACTAATTTGGAATCAAGTGAAGTGATACAACTGATAATATTATTCGCATTACTTTTACTATCTGCTTTTTTTTCATCTGCAGAGACTGCTATGACAACAGTGAATCATCTGCGTGTTAAATCGCTGGTTGAAGAAGGTGACAGAAGTGCTGTAGTATTAGATAAAGTTATCGGAAATACGGGGAAAATGCTTACCGCTGTTTTAATTGGTAATAATATTGTCAATATTTCTGCTTCTTCGTTAGCAACTGTTTTGGCAACCAGCATCTTTGGAAGTTCTGCCATCGGTTACGCCACCGGTTTACTGACTATAGTTGTATTAATATTTGCAGAAATCACTCCTAAAACAATCGCATCTATATATGCGGAATCGCTTGCCCTGAAATATGCTTATGTCATTTATACTTTCATGACTATTATGACACCGGTTATATTTATTGTAGGCACACTCTCTGCCGGAATATTAAAAATATTTAGGATTAATCCTACAAAGAAAACTTCTTCCTATACAGAGCGTGAAATCAGAACCATCGTAGATGCAAGTCACGAAGATGGTATTATAGAAAATGAAGAGCACCAAATGATTAATAATGTATTTGATTTTGGTGATGCACAGGCGAAGGACATTATGATCCCGCGTATAGATATGGCTCTTGCCAGCATTGAATTAAGCTATGAAGAATTGATGGGTATTTTTGAAAGAGACCGTTATACAAGACTTCCCATCTATAAAGAATCTACTGATAACATTGTCGGTATCATTAATATGAAAGATATTTTATTGTATAAACAAGGTACTCATTTTCAAATCACTGATTATTTAAGAGAGCCATTTTATACTTACGAATATAAAAGTATTTCTGAATTGCTATATGAGATGAAAAACAGCTCTGCTAATTTAAGTATCGTGCTTGATGAATATGGTGCTACTGCCGGATTGATCACTTTAGAAGATATTTTAGAGGAAATTGTCGGTGAAATCAGAGATGAATATGATTCTGACGAAGATGACCTGATTACATTAATCAATGATCATGAATATATTGTGGACGGTTCCATGAAAATAGATGATGTGAATGATGCAATTGCAACTGATTTTTCATCTGAAGATTATGACTCTATTGGTGGGATTATCATTGAGAAGCTAGATCGATTACCTAATGATGGAGAATCTGTTGAAATTGGAGACTATACTTTAACAGTGATTGAAACGATTAAAAACCGTATTAATAAAGTTCGTATCACACTGAAGCAATCTGAAGATAATAACGAAGCTGCCAAAGCGACCGATGATGAATAGTCGGGGCTCTGGCAGTTTCTTTGTATTAAAATGGGGATCTGTGTAAGTAATGTAACCAACAGGCATATTTTATCTAAGATACATTTATAATATATCATCCGCAACATATTGTCAATATTTATATCTTATTGAAAGTTAATTATTTCATTCTCTATTGGTAATTACTTAAATCATCTTGTAAAACTGTCTATTTTATAATAAAATTATTAAAGTGAACAAATAAAGGAGGTTCTAAATGAAACATTTACTCAGCCCATTAGATTTAACGGTAACCGAACTCGATGACTTGCTTACATTGGCAAATGATATTGAGCGTAACCCTTCTAATTATAAGGAATGCTGCAATGGTAAAAAGATAGCAACCCTGTTTTATGAACCAAGTACACGTACCAGGTTAAGCTTTGAAGCTGCAATGATAAACCTTGGCGGAAGTGTTCTCGGTTTTTCCTCTTCTGATTCCAGTTCAGCGTCAAAAGGCGAAAGTGTTTCAGACACCATTCAGGTTATCTCCTGCTACGCTGATATCGCTGCAATCCGTCATCCCAAAGAAGGCGCTGCTTTAGTTGCTGCCAGTAAATCTAAAATACCAATCATTAACGCCGGAGATGGCGGACATCAGCATCCTACACAGACACTGACCGATTTGCTAACGATTAAATCCTTAAAGGGCCGACTAGATACTCTTACCATTGGGTTATGTGGAGATTTAAAGTTCGGGAGAACTGTTCATTCACTGATTCATTCGCTTGCCAGATATGAGAATATCACTTTTGTGCTTATTTCTCCGAAAGAGTTAAGAATCCCTGACTATATCCGTGAAAATGTGATTGAGGCTAATCATGTTCCATATCAAGAAGTGGAACGCCTTGAAGATGTCCTTGACACTTTGGATATTTTATATATGACCCGCGTCCAGAAAGAACGGTTTTTTAGTGAGTCGGAGTATTTACGGATGAAAGATTGTTATATCTTAGATAAGGAAAAAATGAAATTAGCTAAAGAGGACATGCTTATTTTACATCCTCTTCCCAGAGTAAATGAAATTGCGGTAGATGTGGATGATGATCCAAGGGCTGTTTATTTTCAACAAGTACAGTATGGGGTCTATGTCAGGATGGCACTGATACTTACATTACTAAAGGAGGTCGAATAACTATGCTTAATGTCGGAAGTCTAAATGAGGGATTTGTGTTAGATCATATTAAAGCCGGAAAATCTATGTCTATCTATAGGTATCTTAATTTAGACAAGCTGGACTGCCAGGTGGCGATTATTAAAAATGCAAAAAGCAATAAAATGGGGAAAAAAGATATCCTGAAAATTGAAGCTCCTTTAGAGATTGTAGATTTGGATATACTAGGATTTATAGATGATACGATAACGGTTAATATTATTAAGCATGGTGAGATTGTAGAAAAGAAAAATCTGACTTCACCGGATACGGTGACGAATGTACTACGCTGCAAAAATCCCCGTTGCATCACTTCAATCGAGCAGGGCCTGGATCAGATTTTTACATTAACCGATGCGGAAAATAAGGTGTACCGCTGTAAATATTGTGAAGAAAAATATGGGAAGATTGAATAGTATTTATGAATAAATACATAAAATAGTGAATTTAAATGATATACGTTTCATGAGTTTGGCAAACTCGCTGTACTCACACAGTGCCATACTCATGAAATCATTTAAATTCACTACTTGTTTCTTATTCTAGAACAGGTTTACTTCTTTCATCCTCTATTAGTGTTCTTTCTTCTGCTAAATTTAATTATTACATATCCCATTGTAAATAATAGCGTAAGACAGCTTAAAATTACTGCTTTATTATCTTCTGTTTTTGCAGGTGATACTGTCTCTCTTTCTGTTTTAGTAGGTGATACTGTCTGGTCTTCACTTATTACTTTTGTAACAACCTGATTTGTCCTCACTGTCGGATCCTTTTCATAATTCGTACCCGGATTCTCTTTACTTCCGGTCACTTTATATAATGCTGTGTTTTCAATCTGACCGACTGGTATACAAGCATCTGCTTTCACTTCAAATATAAGCTCTACTTCTTCTCCCGGTTTTAGTTCCTCGATGAACCAGGTTACGTGTTCTTTTCCTCCTATCGCTCCGTATTCCCCATTATCACCGGCAGAAACATAAGTTGTATATTCTGGCACATAATCTCGTACCCGGATTCCTGTCAGTACAGTATTTCCTACATTAACAACACGAATCGTATAGACAATGTTTGCGCCCTCTTGAATGCTTTCACAATCTGCTGATTTTTTAACAGTTAGAGAATCGCTGTCCGTTTCTGTCTCCTTTTCATCTTCATCCTTCTTATAGGTATTAGTAAAGACAATTGCTTCAGCTTCCTGTCCATCTTGTCCATTTACTGCTACTATACTGTATTTTGCTTCAAGTACTCCGCCGATATCTGTGACCGTTACCGTTACTGTATATATTCCGGTATCATATGTATATCCTTCCTCATCTCCTTTGCGTTCAGTTACCGTATATACATAGGTGCCTGCCCCTGTATATGTAATCATTCCAAATTCCGTGCTTCCTGCACCCGTAATGGTTACGCTGTCCTGATAGCCGTCATTTCCGTTTAGCTCAAATGTAAACGTAGAATCTATGGAAGGTGTATCTCCTGTTATTACTTTTGTAATCGGTATTGATACATTTGCCGGTTCTGTTTGATAAATATTCGTAAATACGATTGGACCATTCGGATATACCGGTGTCACTGTCATTGTTCCGTCACCTTTATCTGTCACCGTCACCGTTACGGCTGCTTCTGCTGTGTCATAGGTGATTCCTGATAAGGACCCGCTCACTTCACTTACTGTATATGTATGCACGCCCGGTTCCGTATATCGGATTTCGGTAAATTCAACTGTTCCGTCCGTTTTATTCGTTCCGGTTGCTATTACAGTACCGTTTTCCTTAACTTCAAAGTTGAATTCACCGTCCTGTAAGCTCCTTCCTGTCAGTTTCTTCTCTGCTTTTAAGATAATGCCTGCCGATCTAAGCGTATAGGTATTATAAAAGTTGATTCCGGTTGTTACCTGCCCGCTTTTTTCATATACCACTGTGGTTTTCAGCGCAAGGGCATTGTTGTCTAATGTAACTGTCACCGTTACGGTCACAGGATCTGCATCATAGCTATACCCACCTGCCTGTCTGTCCGTTTCCGTTACCACGAACTTATAGGTCCCTTCCTTTGTAAATGTCAGGCTTCCTAAGTTAATGGTCCCTCCCTGGGATACACTCACTGCACCGGTAGGGAGTCTGCTGTATCCGCTGGTATCATTCCCACTATCAGAGTCGATAGTGAACTGAAATTGTCCTGCCTGAATAGCCGCATTGGTTTTTCCACCGCCGGATAGGTTTTTGATTCCTTCCAGTTTTAACTGAACCGGTATACTTCCTATCAGTCCCGCATCGTTATTTTCTGATGTATAGCCGAATATCGAGATGCTGGCTTTACTCGGCAGTACGATTCCACCGATCTCTGCCTTAAGCAAGCTTCCATCTGTATCATATATCCCGTCTGCATCTGAATCTGTCGCATCATTTCCGATATTTTTCTGGGTAACTGTAAAATAGGAGATGTCAAACTGGCTGGAGCTTTCAAACCGGACGATGTAGCTTCCCTGTCCCAGTCCTGTGAAGGTGTAATCTCCGTATGCATCAGTATATACCGGTGCTACTTCATTTCCCAGTACATTCATTGCTGCCTGATTAGTAGCTTCATCGATCAATGTCACTTTAACACCTTCGATCAACTTTTCTTCTGCCTGATACTGGCCGTCTTTGTTGGCGTCATGCCATACCGTTCCTTTGACGGTACGTTTAACGACTGTCGCCGTTACGGTCGGAGCAAGAATATAATCCGCACTGTTTACCGCTGCTGTCACATCGTTACAGTAAGTATTTCCTCCTTCGTTTCCATCCGGTATCAGTGTAACGGTCACTTTGAGGCTGTCCAGTGCACCAAGTATGCCTGTTATATAAAAAGCCGTACTTCCCTGTGGCAGGGTAGTGGTGATGGTATTGCCGCTGGCTACAGAATCCTGCGCCGTAAACTCTGCTGGGTTTACGGTATTTGCTGTAGTTCCGGTCTGGTCTGTACCGGTAGCTGCAATGTTTATCTGGGTCATTTGACTTGTTGAACTACTTAAATCAATCGTGACTTTTGTTGTATAGCTTCCGTCATAGTCTGTGCCCCTTCCGTCTCCGTTTGCCGGCAGGATATCTAACAGGCTGTATGTTTCGTAATCATTGCTTGATATATTATTATGAGTTATCTGATATATGATATCCTCTCCCATTTCCACAAGTGGGGTTCTCACTGATTTTACCAGTGCAGACTGGGACAGCTTAATGATAGAAATTGAATACGTAGCTAAATTCCCATGAATTCCATTTACTGACCTGCCATCGCCTTCAGCTTGAATTTGCACAGTGTTAAGAAGGCGTTCTCCATTTGACACATCCGTGTCGTTATCTCCCGGCGTCCCGATATTAGCGGAGAAGTGAATCTGCTCCATCGGCTCACCCGGTACGACATCCTCTATAATCCATTTTAAGGTCGTTGTCCCGTCAGCATTGGATAACGGATATCCGGGGGCAAGTGCAAGCTCTGTCCCTCCGGCAAGAGAACCACCATATGGTGTATTATCCGGAGTGTAAGTTCCTCCTAAGTAATACTTTGTACCTGCCGTTACGCTAATGCCTTTGGGCAGCGTATCTGTAATTGTGACTGTGGTTGTCAATGCCGCAGTGCCTCCAGTTCCATTGGCAAGTGTCACAGAAGGTGTTAATACATAGTCCACTCTACGTTGTCCTGCACCTACATCATAAGCAACCTTAGGGCTGCCGCTAGAAACCTGATCGACGCTTTTTGCAATCTGTGCCGTGATGCCCACGATTAGTACAGAAGCACCAGAATAATATGTACTAGGCGAATGCGTACCGGATTTCACCTGCCCGCTTTCGTCATATTCAGACTTTATATAAGGTCCATAGCTTGTACTGTACTTTCCGGTACCGTCTAGCAGGACATCTTGTGTAGAAAGCACAGCAATTACAGCTGGGTCATTGGAAAGCCTTGTATCTGCCTTAGTCATCTGACTGCCATTTTCCTTTTTCCAGATACGCACCGTATTGGTGGTCTGGTATACTGTTCCTATCTCTGCCGTGTCCAATACCTGCACATTAAAGCCAATATAATTTCTCTCTAAAGCTGCAGCACCTTCCCGGCCTTCAATCAGTACCGCTACGCAGACCCCTTCCGGATATGCCGTCTTTAAGTCTGCCATGGTTGCAAAATATTCTAAATCATCCTCTTCCGCCTCATTCATTTCCGTATCGCTGTCCCAGCCGACACCGCCCGGTTTTGCTGCATATAACAAGGTATATTGCATAGAACCAGTTATGACTGTTGATGTTGGTGTTCCATCGGCATCAGCAAGAGGCTGGAAGGCTTTGTCATCAAACTTCTGTAAGATATTGACCGCATATGGATACTGATCCAAATCATTCGTGAGCCCGTTATGAAAAGAACCCCAGATTTCAATGATACTGCCCGGTGTTGTCCATGCATCTCCACTCTGTCCGTTATTAATAGTGGATAGATTAGTAGTCCACGGATTATCTGTCTGGCTGCTGTTTGTCGTATAGTTTCCTTTATCATAAGAGCCTGGTGGTGATAACGTTACCTCTGTTCTTACTACATCATCTGTTTTCTTAGCCTGATCAGTATCTGTAACTGCGACATCGCTTAGGCTTGTCGCCTGCATGTTGGTATCCGATACTGTCAGATAATATGTGGCGCTATCATCCACTGTTGCTGGAATCGGAAATAAAATCTGAAAATATCCTGCGGAAAAGCATCCAATCCCTTTATCTTCTCCATAGGAAACTACTGAAGCAGTACCATTTCCAGCGTTATGTGTTGGCCAAAAATATTCTCCCTGTGCAGTTATTAGTGAATAAGCATCAACAGAAACGCTTATGGTTTTACCGCTCTGCGCCGCACTCCAGCTTCCACCATCTACACAAGACCTATAATCTGCCCCTGTATTATTCGGTGCCACTAACCAGGCAAATCTAGTTGCTGTATTGGAAAAGTACATATTCCTTCCTAAATTCCCGGTATTTGTAGTAGTATTATTTCCCTCATAATCCCATAGTAAGGGCAATATTTCTCCGCTTCCTGTTCCGGTGATGTCTGTTGTCCCCTTTTCCACCATTAAATCCAGATCAAATGTAATCTCTCCTTTTGGAAACTCTAATCCTTTCAGTTTCTTGTTCTGGTCTGGGTTCATCAGCTGTATCGTAACACCATAGCCGTACATCCTGCCGGTCACCTGACCCAAGCTTTGATTATCAGCTCCGGCTATTCCTGTGGAAAAATCAAAAGTGTCTTTTAAAGCCAATCCTGTATTTCGTATTACTTGAATGTTATAAGATGGCGCCGCAGATACTGTGACCGGGTCTGCTGTTACGCTTTGTTCCTGTATTGCATCGTTCCCCTGCATCCATGCAGTAAAGACCGGTTCTAGTGTATCTCCATTCTTCATCCCTAGCACATTTACCACAGCCGAAAGCGTACCCTCTCCCGGTATCGCCGACACTGAATCAGACGTGATATATCTCTTCCCGGTCAGTACTACCTTCCCGTTCTCTTCCTTCTGCTCGGCATCTATTAGCCAAGTCATAGAATCAATATCAAATGAAGCCTCGGCTAACGTACACGGTAATTCAAAACGCACATATAAGTAGCCATTCTTAAAATAAGTAGCTGCTGTCTGGTTCTGCAGGTTGGTAATATAATGCAGTGTGTATGTTACAACATCAAATGTCCGTACAATCCTATTGTCTGGTCCGGAATCATTACCCGGGTTATCATCACTATCCCATACCGGCGTACCATCTTCAATTTGTGAAATACTTAAATTGCTTACATAAGCCTGGTCATCAACCAGATTATCCTGTGTGTTCCCCGAATCTGCATATGCAGAAGGTTGCAAAAGAGTTACTAACAAAGCAAATATTATTAGCAATGCTGTCTTTCGCAGTAATCTTTTTTTCATAATCATGTGTCTCACCTTTCCGTTTTATAATATTGATTATTATCCATAACTTTCATTTTACACTATATGGGCGGTATTGTATCAAACCATTGCATAAACCGCACAAACTTTGTTCCCAATTACATCAAGTTCTCTTATAGCTTACTAACTACCCTACCCATATAATCACAGTTTTTCACCACACCATGAAAACCGTCAATATCAGAGACCTGTCTGGTTGTTATAATCTTTAAAATCATCCCGGGAATAATCACAACCATGAGCATGATCAGTTCTATCCAATTACTGAATGTCAATGTCATCATAATACCACCTTTCCACTTATAATTTAGATAAATATTTACGTTTTTTCTTTTTATGCCATAAAATTACAATAAAATCATAGTAAACCATACCAGAAAAAAACATTGTACTTCCAAGAATAAGACTGCATAATACTATATCTATTTTATTAACCGTAGATTTTTTATTACCTGCCGATGCGTTCTCTTTTATCCCATCAACCACAGATTCTATTTCTTCCTGTTCCACCGGCTTTGCATTTGTTTCACTTTCAGCCTTTTCCTGTATTATTTCTTTTTGAATATGGGAGCTGTCATGATTACATACCCTGTACCGATATTCTTCTTCGTAAATACCGGATTCTTTTACTGTTATCCACTCTCCATAATCATGTCCAAAAGCCGGAAGCACTTGTTTATATACATCGCCGCAATTTACACATTCAGATCGTTTTTCCCCATTCTTTGTACAAGCTGCTTCTATCGTTTTTTCAATGTACGAATGTCCTGATGCTGGTATGATCTCTTCCTGTCTGTGGCCGCTATCTGCATATTTCATGCAGACTCTATAACGAATTCCATCCTCTGTGCAGCTGGAATCCTTAGCAACAACCCAGTCTCCCCAGATATGTCCGGTCGCATAGATAACTTCCGTATAATAATCTCCGCAGACCGTACAGCTATATGCTCTCATTCCATCTTCCGCTTCCGTAGCATATTGCAATATGGCAACCTCATATTGATGCGCTCCATCCGCACATACCGTCTGCGCTACAGCCTGATTGTCAGAACTGCATAGCAATAAAGGTAACCATAGAAAACAATAACGTAAGAATCTGCGTATCTCTTTTTTATACTTTCTCATCCTAACACCCATACATATCACAAGCTGACTTGCGATACTACTAAATAATTTGTCAAATAGCTATCCAATTTTTTTAATATGTAATGCATCTTTTAATCTTTGATAATAAGTGCGACCTACCGGAATTCTCGTTCCATCCCTTAACAATATTTCCTTAGAAGATACATTTTCAATGTATGCGAGGGAAACGACAAATGCACGATGGACGCGGATAAGCCCTTTACCAATCAACTGATTTTCTAACTTACCCAAACTCGAAAAAAATGTAAAGCTTTTTTCATATTTATAATGCACTGTTATAATTCTCTTTACAATTTCAAAATATACAATATCTTTAAGCAATATATTTCTGTATTCACCACCTGCTGTTAATATTATTGACTCCTGCTCTTTCTCCTCTACCGCTTTGGCTGCCTTTAGAAATATTTTTTCAATTTTTTCATCTGATGTCACTTCTTTAATAATATAATGGAACGCTCTTACATCAAAAGCCGGTAAAAAATGATCTTTTGAAACCGTCAAAAATATAATTTCTCCCAAATATCCATATTCACGCAGTTTTTCAGCAGTTTTTATACCATCGGTCTCTGTCATACAGATATCCAAAAATATCATGTCATAGAATACTGTCTGATTTTCAATATGAAAAAGTAATTCTTTTCCACTTTCGAAAAGATTAAATTCAACATCTATATTATGTTTTTGTGCGAAAAACTTTAATTTCTCACTATAGTAACCGCGTTGTCTATCGTCATCATCACATAAGATAATTTTCATATAAGCTCCTTTCCGATTGTATCAAATCTCATTACAATTTTTATAGAAGCAATCCAGCCTAATTGTTTACATATTTTAGCACTTTATGTTTTATTTTGCAACTGTATAAATCTGGAATCCTTATCTGAAATCGACATATACAGCCTTTCACTTATCATTTCGACAGCTTTCGGCTGGTCGGAGCGGTGATATATAATTCAGCATAAAAAATCCTGTTTATTTCATTAAGCCTTGACAAATCAGATTATAATAAGTATACTACATTACATAAGTAACGTAGTATTGCGAGGTGATGAATTTGCAAATTAACTTTGACAGCATAAAACCTATTTATATTCAAATAGCGGAAGCGATTGAAGATGATATTATAACAGGAAAATTAAACGAAGGTGAGCAGGCTTATTCACAGCTTATAATTTCTAAGGAGCTGAATATCAATCCCGCAACTGCCGCTAAAGGAATTAACTTGCTTGTGCAAAAAGGTATACTGGAAAAACAGCGGGGATTATCAATGCTTGTGACAGAAGGTGCAAAAACAAAGTTAATCGAAGAAAAGCGAGAAAATGCTTTTATGTCTATGGCAAATGAACTTGTGAATGAAGCCCGAAAAATCGAGCTTTCAGAGGAACAGATTATGACTATTATAAAAGAGCTATATTCAAATTCAGAAAGGAGCAAACAGGATGACTGATACGGCAATACGAACAGAACAGCTTGTCAAACAATATCAAGACAAAAAAGCACTTGATGCACTGTCGATATCGATTTCTAGTGGATATATCACTGGATTAATTGGGCGAAACGGCTCCGGTAAATCAACCTTTATGAAGCTGTGCGCCGGACTATTGGATAAAACAAGTGGAAAATTTGAGGTTTTCGGCAACGATCCTATGGATGAGCTGCAAACGCTTTCAAATTTGGTTTATACCTATCATGATATGAAATATGAAAAGCCATTGAAGCTGAAAGCGATTTTAAGCAATTACGACGTGATGTTCCCGAACTTTGACCTTGCATTTGCAACTAAGCTTTTAAGGTATTTCAATTTAAGTCCGACGATGAAATACGCGCAGCTTTCACAGGGTATGGCAAGTATTTTCAATTTTATCTGCGGATTGTCCTGCCGGGCGGCGCTCACCATGCTTGATGAGCCTGTTCTGGGGATGGATGTTACGGTACGAAAAGCTGCCTACGAGGTTTTACTGCGTGATTACAGCGAATATCCACGAACCATTATTATTTCCAGCCATTTACTTTCGGAGATTGAAAGCGTGTTATCCGATATTTTACTGATTGATGAAGGCAAACTTATCCTGCATGAAAATATCGATGATTTAAGGCAAAGCGCCTATATGCTTGAGGGTAGCATAAACCGCTTAGACGAATTTTGTGCAGGGAAAAAGGTAATATATCGTCAGAACAGGGAAACGGGAAATATCGCTGTCATTCATGAAAAACCGGATGATACCGCGCTGAACTCGGCAAAGACAGCCGGATTAAAGTTGTCTGTGGTAAGGCCGGAGGATTTATGCGTATATTTGACAAGAGAAAACAAGGAGGGTGAATTGGAATGTTTATGGCAAAAAGTGAACTAAAAAATGCAATGCAGTTAACAAAAATAAGACTGGATAATACCAAGAGAAACCGGGTATGGTTTTTACTTATTATTTTAACCGTAATATTAGGCAATTTGATTCCTTCGCTTATCTCTATTTTCAAACAGACAAATGGTGTTGCGGAATATAGATTGCAGGATTACTCCATTACATTTGGGGTAGGGATTCTGATTGCCATAACCATTATGGCCTGCTCATATAAAACAACCAATCAGTTTTATTCCGTGTATCCCCAAACAAATAACAGCCGCTTTCTTTCCTCTCAGGCTCTTTGGTATATCTGGATTCTCTGCGTCGCGGTTGTATCATTGCTGATTTACGTGATTCAATACTCCGTACTTGCTGTTATTGCGGCATATCAAGCCAATATCATACTGGTTTATAATTTTGACTTAGGCTTTGTCATTTCCGGATTTTTTGTTCTGATTGTCTACTTGGCAATTATCACAGCAATCATTACGTTGATTGCGGTATTAATTAGAAAATTCAGAATCTATGCCATACTCAGTTTTGTGCTCTTCGCAGCGTTTGTTATCACAAACGTACCAAAGATGATAGAACTTTTCAAGGTGATATTCGGTTTTCTGATATTTGAAAGTAATCCCGCCTTATTTATATTGAAAGGCATTATCTTATGGGTGGTTCTATTCGGCGTTGCGCTTTTTATTAATAAACATACAGTATACTATGAAAGCGGTATAAAAATATCTAAAACTATCATTGCCGTAATCACTGTCATTGGCATTATTACCATTGGTGTAACTCCTTTTTTATTTTATAATACAACTACTTCACAGAGTGTCAGTGAGCGTGAGGACAAAACAAGTGAACTGTACCGTTGGTATGAAATCGTCATAGACGCATCCGCGATACCCAACGGATCAACTATAAATGTTGTTGCTCCTAATATCAAAATAATGAACACTACAAATGAATTTATAACCTACGATGGTGAAAATATGGATATGTATTTAGAGTTTGATAAAGATATATTTTCAAATTTTAACGGAGAAAAAATTATCATCAGCTATTGCCTGCCGACGCTTATGATTGATTATTATGAATTATCAAAGCTTGCTAATCCCAAACTCGCCACCCATCTGGAGGGTAACACATTGTATTTGGATTATAGCTACGATAAAAATATCAAAGCGGTCTTTATTCCTGTCTGGTCGTTTATGTGGCAGTTTGACGGGTTTAAGGGAAGGAATATTTTCAAAGAGTTTAATGGTTCGGCTTACGGCAGTGGAAATGGATCAGTTTATATCACTGTGGAGTGATGTTCTATTAAAAAGTAAACACCTTTTACCTCTGTTCTAAAAAAGAGGCATAACAAAGAGTTTTGCTTGCGAAACTCTGGCGCTGACGCGCTGTCACTTTAGTGACAATCTTCTTATGAAGCGTCATGCGCATCCTTAGCGGAGCGCTTTTTTGTCTTATAGG
>Ga0153924_1000292_pt1 | contig 33043 bp, 30 predicted proteins | sample TSNJ008MetaG_FD_104709 | JGI IMG/M metagenome (GOLD analysis project Ga0153924, IMG submission 104709) | Attine ant fungus gardens microbial communities from New Jersey, USA - TSNJ008 MetaG | ecosystem: Host-associated > Fungi > Mycelium > Unclassified | place: USA: New Jersey, Wharton State...
GGGATGACACCGCTGCGCCTACGCCGTGGTTCGTTGTTGGTGACGCGGCTACGCGTGGATTCTTGCGGTATACCAGACGCGGTTGATGAAATCTCGTAGTTGTACGGTAAGCAGGGCGTGCTGGTGAGGGTGGGCCGCGAGCCAGGCGGTGCGCCAGCTGGCGCGGACCTGCTTCTTGAATGCATCGAGGGTGTTGTCGCCGGTCCGAAGGTAAGCGTTTGCATCGATCGCGACGTCGAGCGTGGTTCCGTCGATGTTAAAGGCTGTGACGATGTCGGGATAGCGCGCTTTGAATGGGGCGAGCGAAGCTTGTTCCGTAGCTTCAATGCGTTGCTCCCCAGACACTGGCGAAGAGCACGCGGCGATGAGCGCAAGTGAAAGCGCGGCACCCGCGCGCAACCATAGCTTTGCCATATGACGGTCACGATTCGGCCACAGGCGCCGGCTACCATGCGCGCATGGATGGAATTGCATGGGCATCGAGCGCCATGATTGCGGCGCGAACTAGGCTCGACATCGCAACCAGCAATCTCGCGAACGTTTCCAGCGATGGCTTTCAAGCGGCGCTCGCTCGGGGAACGCTTACCGCGCACGGCGTGGAGATCGCGCGCGAGACCCCACCGGCCCACGGCGCGTACCGCTACACGGGACGGCCGGACGACTTCGCAATCGTCGGGAACGGGGCGTTTCGGCTGCGAGCCGCCGACGGCAGTCTTAGCCTGACGCGGAACGGCGCGTTCGAGCGAGATCGCAACGGCAGCTTACGCGACGGCTCGGGGCGCGTGCTGATTGGAACCCGGCTCGCGCCGGATGCTACCGTTCGCAGAGGATTTCTCGAAACGTCCGATGTCAACGCGATCGACGAGATCGTGAACGTGCTCACGTCTGAGCGTTCGTTCGAAAGCGCCGAGAAGGTCGTTGCCGCGATCGACGGAGTTCGCCAGAAGAGCACGAGCGACGTGGCGGGCGTCAAGTAGTGGATCGCGCGCTTTTCGCAGCCGCGAGCGGCATGGCTGCGCAGCAACAAAATCTCGACACGATTGCAAACAATCTTGCCAACGCCGATGTGGTCGGATTCAAAGGATCGACCGACGAGTTTGCGGCGCTCGCCGCGCCGGGCCAGCCCGGAGCCGGCACGGTCAAGACCGGCGAGTACACGCTTTTCAAACAAGGAAAACTCGAGCGCAGCAATGGCCCGTTCGACCTGGCCATCGACGGCGAAGGGTTCTTCGTCGTAACAAACGGAAGCCGCCGGGCGTACACGCGCGACGGCGAATTCTCTCGCGCCGCCGACGGCACGCTGCGCACGGCGCAAGGCTGGCGTCTGCAGGGCGTGCACATTCCCGCAGACGCCTTGAGCGCACAGGTTGCCGCAGACGGCACGGTTTCCATCGAAACAAGCGGCGGCACGCGCACGATCGCACATCTGCGACTTGCAGAGTTTCCCGCTCCCGAGCACCTGCGCGGCCTCGACGGCGCGCTCTTCGAGGAAACCTCGCAATCCGGTGCGCCGCGAACGATCTCGCCAGGACGCGGAGACGGACCCTCACTTCGATTCGGAATGCTCGAACAATCGAACGTATCGATCGTCGAGGCGATGATGCAGATCCTCGTCGCGCAGCGCGCGTATGAAGCGAATGCGAAAGGCATTCAGGCAGCGGACGAGATGTTGCGCATTGCCAACAACTTGCAACGTGGATAGCCCCGCAGCGCAAAAAGTTGGAGTGGCGATGGAGGCGATCGTGCTCTCAGCGGCGCTCGAGCCGCTCGCGAACGGTAACGACGCACTCGGAGGGTATGGTACGGACGCTCTTGCGCAGTCGATCGCGCAGCATGATCGCAGTGGCTTCGGCGCGCTTATCGCAGCGAGTCTGGAACGTGACTGATACCACGCGTGAAGAGCAGATTCGCTCGCTCCTGCCGCTGGTGAAGCGCATCGCGCGCCGAGTGAGCCGTCTAGTCCCGTGCGATTACGACGATCTCGTCGGTGACGGCAGCATCGGATTGATCCGCGCCGTCGACAATTTCGATCCATCGCGTGGCACGTCTCTCGAGCAATATGCCCGACATTTGATCGCGGGCTCGATGCTCAACGGGATTCGACGGATGGATCACGTTTCGGAGCGGACGCGCCGTACGATGCGCGACGGTGAAGCCGAGCGGTATCGCATCGCGGCCGAGCGCGGCAGCCTACCATCCGTCCAGGAGATGGAACGGCACCGTCCGGGGTTCACCGATGCGATGGTAGCCGTAATCCGCCGTGTTCCGCTTTCGCTCGATCGCAAGCTTCCGCAGGGCGAGCGCTTGCGCCGCGACTGGAGCGGCGACCCAGCGAGAATCGTGGAAGAACGCAGCGAATGTTGCGCGCTCGATGCGCTGGTCGAATCTCTGCCGCCGCGCCAGCGGCAGATCATTCGGGAGCATTACTACGGCGAGCGTTCGTTGCGAGAAGTCGGGCGACGCATGCAGATTTCCCCGCAGCGCGCATCGCAGTTGCACATCGCGGCAATGGAGAAGCTGCGCCGGCATTTCGATGCTACGCCGCGTTGACGCCGACGAGGGACTGCACCGGCAGGAATCGCCGGTGCTGGGCCCTTCCCTCGCTGCCGCGCAAATCGTTCCGACTGTAGGCGAAAGCGAATCTTTTGAGTCTTTGTTGCCGCGCGATCATCCCAAATGGGTGCGCGATGCGGTAACGGTCTCGCAGCGTGCTCGCGAGCTAATCGCGCGCCTGCGACCGGTCGCCGTGCGGATCCTGACATTTTGGGATCACCGCGTTCGCAGCGCGCTCGTCGGCGGAAGCCGCATATGCGTCGATCCGAGCGGGAGCTATCGCATGGAATGACGTGCATACGATAGAAATCCACGTACGCTATGCAAACGATCGCCGTTCCAAATGCCTATACGTGGTCGCGGTGGCAGCCCGATCGCAACATGTACTTTAACAGCCACTTGTTCGTCACGCCGGAAGGGAACGTCGCGGTCGATCCGCTGCCGCTCGAACCTGCGGACGCCGAACAGATCGAAGTACTTGGTGGAATCGCCTGGATCGCCGTTACCAACCGCGATCACGTGCGCGACGCACCGTCTTTGCGCGCTCGTTTCGGTGCGCGTCTTGCAACGTCACAGACCGAGGCGCCGCTGCTCGAGCTGTCGGTCGATCGGACGCTCGCCGACGGAGAAGAACTCTTTCCCGGAGCAACGGTCGTCGCGCTGGAGCACCAAAAGACACCTGGGGAGTTCGCGATTCATCTTTCGCGCCAGCAGGCGCTCTTAGTGGGAGACGCGCTCATCGGGGCACCTGCCGGTGCACTCTCGCTGTTGCCGGACGCAAAATACGCCGACCGCGCGCGAGCGGTGCTCGCGCTGCGGCGGCTGTGGTCGCTGCAGCCCGAGATCCTCTTGTTGGGCGACGGCGTGTCGCTCTGGCACGACGCGAGAGGCGCCATCGGCGCATTGCTCCTCGCGTGCGGCGGGATCGCCGTCAATCGGATCAACCTCGACGAGCTTCGATACGAAAGCTCCGGTGATGGCGACGGAAAGTACCGCTCGCACGATGCTGAAGTCGGATACTGGATCGGCGCGCAGCGCCTCGGCTACCAGGTCGTGCGATTGCCGCCCGGTGCACGCTTTTGTCCGGTCCACGCCGAGTTCAGCGAAGAGGAGCTGTTCATCGTCCTCGACGGCGAGCCGAGCATTCGAACTCCGAGCGAAATCTTGCGTTGCCGCAAGGGAGATTTGATCGCGTTTCCGGTCGGACCGGATCACGCGCACCAGGCAATCAACGAGAGCGAGAAAGACGCGACGCTCTTGCTTCTGGGACAGAACCAAGACCAGAACGTCGTGTATTATCCCGAGTCCGACAAGTTGCTGGCGTCTACGCCGCGAGCGCGATGGATGGTGCGCGGCTCGCCGCGGCTCGACTATTTCGACGGCGAATAGCACGACCCGCGAGCGAACGCCTCTCCAACACTTTGGGGGAGATGACGCCTCTATAAGAGGAGATGGCAACCATGCACTCCTGGCAATGCGACGCGGCCGCAATTGACGCGGCTCGCACCGGAGATGCGGCGGCGCTCGAGGCAATCCTCGCCGCCTGTTGGCCGCATGCCTACCGCATTGCGCTCTCGATTCTGCGTCATCCCATGGCTGCTGAAGACGCTGCCCAAGAGGCCTGCGCACGGGTCGTGCACGCGATCGCGGGGCTGCATTCCACGCAAGCCTTCGGCGTCTGGTTCTATCGCTTGGTCGTGCGTGAAGCACTGGCCGCCCAGCGCCGTGCCCGCCGGTGCGATTGCCTCGATGCCGCCGCCGTTGCTTCGGCGTCGCCGCTAACCGACGCGCTGGTTCGCGTCGACGTCCTGCGGGCGCTCGGGGAACTGCCCGCGCAGCAGCGCGCCGTCATCGCGCTTCATTACTACGCCGATCTGAACAGCCGCGAAATCGCGCAGATCATGTCGATTCCGCGCGGCACGGTTCGCTATCTTCTGGCACGTGCGCGCCGGCGGCTCGAGTGCTTGCTCGCAGCGCATCGTCCGTACCCTCTTGCCGAGGTCCTCTGCGATGCCGGTTGACGTGCGCGCTGCGCTTCGCGGCGCGCTGGACGTGACGACTCCGCCGCTACGTCTGGAGAGCGTTCGCCGCCGTGCCGTCGAGCAGCAACACGGCCGCCGCGAGAGGCGCTCGCGCTCGATGCTCGCGGCTGCGATGCTGGTCGCGATGCTCGCAATCGCCGCAGGTAGTCACGGTATAGCGAGCGCGCCTACGCCGAGCCTCGCCGCGCTTCCCGTTCCCGCTCCCGCTCCGCTCGCTACGTGATCGCTCGTTCCGAGGGCGCGAAAGACGCGGCAATCGCTGCCGCGTTCGGACTCGCTTCGTTCATTCTTCTTGTCATTCGGTATTGGGTTCCGCCCGGAAAAATTTTCGACGAAGTCTATTTTGCGCGCGCCGCCGAGGAGTATCTGCAGCGGCAATACATCTACGAGAACACGCATCCGCCGGTAACCAAATTGCTCATCACGCTCTCCGTAATGCTCTTCGGTGGGCTTCCGCACGGCGATAACGCGTACGGCTGGCGATTCTTGAACGTGGTGGCGGGAGCGGTTGCCGTCGCGCTGATGTATGTGCTGGCAAAGCGCATCACCCGATCGAGGGCGTACGCCGCGTATGCGACGGGCCTCTTCGCGCTCGACGGCATGCACTACGTGCAATCGCGCATCGCCACGCCCGAAAGCTTCGTCATCTGCTTTTCGCTGGCCACGCTGTATACGTTTTGCCGGTATTGGGATGTGGTCGCGGATGCTGCGCCGAAAACGATTGCGCCGCGCCCGTGGCTCACGCACGGTTTGGAGGCACTCTTCTCGCTCGGAGTCGCGGGCGCCGTTGTATTGCTTCGCTTTCGTGGCGAGTCGTTCGCGGCGCGCATCGTCTTGCTTACTGCGATCGGTTCGTTGTTGTACGCGGCGTACCGGCTCTTGCGGGATCGTCCGCGCGGCACACGGTGGCTGATCGCGTTTGCGTTTTCCGGAGCGCTGCTGGTTGCGAGCAAATGGTACGGCGTCATGGCGTACGGCGTTGCGACCGTCGCAATCGCCGTCGTGTCGATGCGCGCATGGCGCGCGCGCCGCGCTTCGCCGTTTCCGATCGACACCGTGATCGCGGCAATCGTCGGCAGCATCGGCCTCGTCTACACGCTCGCGTACCTTCCGCAGTTCATCGGCTTGAGTGATCTTCCGAATGCGCCGCCCCGAGCGTACTCGGTTAGCGACATCGTCGCGATGCAGGCGAGCGCCTTTTCCTACCACTGGAATCTACGTGCAACGCATCCGTACGCGTCCGCGTGGTGGAGCTGGCCGCTTGAACTGCGCCCGCCGCTCTACAGCGCAATCTACGACGGGCCGAAGTTTCTCCCGACCGCTGCTATGGTGTACTCGCTCCCCAATCCGCTGGTGCTCTGGCCGGGATTGATTTCTGTTCCGCTAGCCGCCGCGTTGGCCGTGAAGCAACGGAACCGTGGATACGCGCTCGTCGTTCTGGCATTCTTGCTTCAGTGGTTGCCTTGGATGTTCTCGCCGAGGATCGCATTCCTGTACCACTTCTACGTCAACATCCCGTTGATCGCGATTTGCGACACGATAATGATGCAGGTTATTGAAGAGCGCTTGGGTAGCTGGGATCCAAAGGCAGCGCGCGGTATCGTCGCCGGCTACTTTGCGCTCGTTGCGCTGAGCTTCGTCTATTTTTTCCCGATCCTCTCGTCGACGGCCATCCCACAGACCGAGTGGTTGCAGCGGCTGTGGCTCACAAGTTGGCACAATTAACTCGATAACAATTGTTGAAAATTGTTAAGACAGTTAGACCGGGTGATGCCATGATTGCGGCGTAACTCAATGTTTGCTGAGAACCGTCGCGCGACGCGTGCACGGCAATCGGCGCATGAGTTCGCACCATCTTTAGTGAGGAAACAAACTGCATGAAACGTCACATGGTTCGGCGTTCCGTGGTGGCCCTCGCTATGGCGGCAGCATTTCTCAGCCAGGGAACATGGGCACTGGCTGGGACGACTGGCGGTCTAAGCGGGGTTGTTTCAGGGGAAAACGGGAGACCGGTTGCCGGTGCGGCCGTAAAGGTCACGTCGGCATCCCAAGTCGCTACCACGACCACGGACGCCTCGGGACACTTTGTGTTCCTCTCACTCGCACCGGACACGTACACGGTGTCGATTCAGAAAGATCAATACGATCCTATCTCGTACGCGGGCGTCTCGGTGTTTGCCGATCAGACGCAAACACTAGCCTTTACGATGCATCCGGTTCTTAAGGAAATCGCACACGTTACGTCGACTGCGGCAGGCGCGCTCGTCAAGGCGGGCACGACTTCCGATGTCTATTCAGTCAATTCGGCCACCGCGGCCAAGGTTACCGGCCTCGGCGGCGGCGGCGGCCTCGATAACGCATACTCGGCAATCGCAACGATGCCGGGTGCATACGTTCCAGTCGGCCAGATGGGCTGGTACCAGGACGTCTACATTCGCGGCGGTGACTACGATCAAGTCGGCTACGAAGTCGACGGCGTCCCGGTCAACCGCTCTTTCGACAATTATCCGTCGAACACGGCAACGTCGCTCGGACAGCAAGAAGTCCAAGTCTACACCGGCGCCTCGCCGGCTGACGCGGAAGGCCAGGGTCTCTCGGGTTACATCAATCAGGTAATCAAGACCGGAACGTATCCCGGCTATGCCTCATCCGATCTCGGCATTGGTTTCCCGACGTTCTACCACAAGGCGAACGTCGAAGTCGGCGGAGCGTCACCCGACCGGCTTTTCTCGTACTACATCGGCATCGGCGGATACAACATCGACAATCGGCTCTACGATCAGTTCAACGGCGCGTCGATCAGCAACGACTACGGCTCGATCTTTGCGAACTGCCCGTCGACGCCGTCGCCGTCGTTGCCGTCGTGCTACGTAAACGGCACGTATCTTTCCGGCAGCCCGGGCGGCGTTCAGGAGCCGGGATTCGTCACGTCACCCTTCTCGGTGGACAACTACAATTCGACGATCTACGATCGTGACAACGTGGCGAACTTCCACTTCGCCATTCCGCATCACAAGGATGGCGGGCGCGACGACGTTCAGGTGCTGTACGAGACGTCGGAGATCACGCAGTACATCTCCAACTCGATCAACGACTTCGCGGGTCTCTTCTCAAACCCGGCGCTCGAGGCCGATGGCATCTCGTCGACGTTGCCGTATCTAACCGGCAGCGTCTATACCGGGTCGATGAACGCAGCGATCGATCCCGCTACGGTCAAGAGTGGGTTCGCTCCGTACGTCTTCCCGTCTTCGCAAGGCGCCGACATCCCGCTGAATAATGAAGACAACGAAAGCATCGGCGATGCGATCTTCAAAGTTCAGTATCAGAAGAACTTCGGTTCCGACGCGTACCTTCGCGTCTACGGCTACACCGATTATTCGAATTGGCTCAATTACGGGCCGAATTCGGTAGCCCAATATTTCGAGCAAGGGCTTTATCAATACACCCAGCTTCCCGATTATGTCGTAAGCTCGCATACGCGAGGCGCGAGCGCGGAATTTGCGGATCAGCTCAACTCGAGAAACCTTCTGCAGTTCCAGCTCTCATACACGACCGCGACCTCCGAGCGTGCCAACTCCTACACCTCGTTTGCAGATGACAGTGCGCAGTTCGCTACGCTGGTCAGCTCGACTTCGCCCGACTCGGGCATCTGCTACACAACGGCAGGTTCGCCGACCGGTTGCAGCACGCAGCAAGGTTTCGATCCGGGTAACGTAACAGTCGGTGCGGCTGCTGCCAGTGGCGCAAAGGCGTTTCCGGCGCTGCCCGCATCCTGCGGGGGTGCCGCGTGCGAATGGCTCGCTACCGAAAACGGCTACAACGGCGAGTACAACGACGTGACGCCGGAATTCGGATCCGGCTCAATCGTGGACAATTGGGATCCGACGGATCGGCTGCACGTCAACTTCGGCGTGCGGTACGACGACTATACCTTCCTACCGAACGACACCAGCGGCGGTGCGCGGAACTTCTGGTTCAACGCATGGAACAATTCCATGTGCTATAACACGAAGGCGCCGGGTACGTTGCCGGTGGCGCTCGCAACCGTCACGCCGACGGAGAACGCTTTCACGGGTGCTTGCGCAACCGAGTTTGCCCCCGGCTACGTGCAGGCGTATCTAACGAACACGGACTCGACTGCGTCCTTCCCGGTGTGGCAACCTCGTGTCGGTGCGACCTACACGCTTAACCCGTTAAACGTGATTCGCGTCAGTTACGGCCGCTACGACCAGGCGCCGAACACGGCGTTCGAACAGTACGATACGTTCCAGCAGGATCTTCCGGACTATCTCGGGCCGACGTTCTTCGGTTACGGCCGTACGAGTTCGACCTATCCGATCGCGCCGGAGATCTCCAACAACTACGATATCTCCTGGGAACACCAGTTCAAAGGAACGGATTGGTCGATGAAGATCACGCCGTTCTACCGTAAGACGCAGAACCAGATCGAGGAGTTCTACCTCAACGTGACCGCCGGCTTCGTTTCCGGTCTGAACATCGGATCGCAAACGAATCGCGGCGTCGAGTTCGATCTGCAGAAAGGCGACTTCCAGAGAAACGGTCTCTCGGGACTGTTGGCCTTCACCTACACGAACGCGTACGTCAACTACGCACCTCTCTCGAACGGGAACTCGGTCCTGACCAACGTCAATCAAAACATCCAGACGTTTAATGCTTACACGTCGGCGTGCGCCAACGGTACGGCCGCCAAGAGTCTCTGCGGTTCGACGCCGACCGGCGTAGCCGCAGCGCCCTGTTACTCGACCGCGGGCACTCCGATCGCGAGCGCTGCCTCTTGCTCTGCAGCCGATGTGGCCAACCCGTACTGGAACGTGGCGCCTTCGGGGCTGCTTAGCACGACGGCTAACTATTGGCCGTACGACCTGTTCCCGGCGGGGCCGGGCGCAGGCAGCTATTCGTCGTTCGTAGCTCCATATGTAGCGACGTTTGTGCTGAATTACAAGAGGGGCCGCTTCGCGATTACTCCGGCACTCCAGTACAGCGCAGGAAATCGCTATGGCTATCCGCTCGCAGAGGTCGGCTACGATCCAGCAACGTGCACGGCAGTGACTGGTTTGTCGGTGGGCTCGACCTATTACGGAGCTGCGGGCGGCTACGGCAACGCTGCCAATCCGAGCTCGTGTTCGGGTGAGCTGGACATTCCTGACATCTCGACCGGCAAGTTCGACGGGATCGGGGAATTCGTGGAACCGGCTCGTTACACGCTCAGCACGCAGCTGACGTATGACATTAGCCCACGTATTACCGCAGTGGTGACGCTCGCAAATCTCCTCGATGTTTGCAGCGGCGGCACGACGGCTCCGTGGACGACCGGCATCGTCGGCATTCCATCGAAAGCCGTCTGCGGCTACAGCAACTCGAGTGCAACCGAGTACGGCTACGCTCCTGGTAACGTCCAGGAGCTTTCCCCTACGGGTAAACAGGTCACTCAGCCGTTCAACGCCTACGGCTACGCGCCCCTCGTCGGTTCTCTGCCGTTTAACGCCTACGTGGACTTCCGAATCAAACTCTAACTTCGGTTCGATAATCCGCAAATGCGAAAAGGCAGCCCCCGCCGTTCCGGCTGGGGCTGTCTTTTTCTACGGCTGTTAGAATATGTCAAGCGCGGGCGCTCATTTGGCGCGCATAATCACGCGTGTGAGTGCATGGTCAGGGACGCATTGATAGCCCGCGTCCCTGCCGGCTTTTTATGAAACGCGCGTATTTGACGTGCGCGCGCACTCTTCGCAAACCAGCGTCCGATAGAGTGGATGCGTCCGATCGCGAAACAGCGACACGTTGCACCGATCGCATCTGGCGCGATTCGCGGCGCGAATCGTTGCAATCAGCGCAGGGAAGCGCTCGCGCAGCGGCGCGTACATCGGATCCACGGTCGCAATGAACATAGCCGGCTCTTGTGCATCGAACGCACGCGTAAGCGCTTGTGCCGCGGGTGCCAGATCTCCGGCAGCCACATAAATCGCCGCGCGGGAAAGATCCGAGGGAACCGGCAGCGTGGCAAGCTGCTCGAAGCAATGCCGCACGCTTTGTCGGTCGCCGCGGCGTGCGGCGATGCAGCCGCGAACCGCAATTTCGCGCGCGGATAAATCGGCATCGAGAATTCGGGCCAACAAGGCCTCGGCTTCGCGATACCGGCCGGTCATGTAGTGCGCGCAGGCGTAATAGAAGAGCGCCGGCGCGTAGGACGGCATGAAATTCAGCGCGTCGACGAAGTGCATCGTTGCCTGATCGTACTGCTCGCTTACGTAGAGCGCGATACCCAATAGCGACGTGAGGTGCGCCGAAGCCGGGTTGGCGCGCAACGCCAGATCGGCTTCGGCCAGCGCCGCAGAGAACTGCTCGTGGGCAATGAGTTGCCACACCATTGCGTTGCGGGCCTTCGGCGATTGCGGTGCAAGAATCACGGCGTGCTCGGCGGCGTTGCGCGCTTGCTCGCGATTCCCGGCAAAGAAAAGCAGAAGAATGCTGAGCAACATGAACGCGTCTGCGTTGGACGCGTCGCGATCGATGGCGCGTTCCAACGCGAGACGGGCACGCCAGTACGCTTCCCGGGGATTCCAAACGAGGCGAATGCCAGCGTTCGTATAGGCCTGTGCCAGACCCACGAGCGCCGGAACATATTCCGGTTCCAAGCTTACCGCCCGCTCGAGCAGGGCGATGCCTTCGCGGATGGAGCTGACGCTGCGCTCCCGCATGCGGAACATTGCTTGCTGATACAAGGGAAACACCGGGTGGTTGAAGTCGAGGTGCTCGACACGCTCGTGTCCGCGCGCCGGGCTAACGAACGAGAAACCCATGCCGGGCACCGTGCGAATGTAATCAGTCGAGGGGTCGAAGTCGGCGAGCGCCCGCCGAAGCCGGTAGACGGTTTGTGAAAGCGCGGCTTCGCTCGCAACGGCCCCAGGCCAGAGTCCTTCGATGATCTCGTCGCGGCTTACGGTGTTGCAAGCGCGAGACGAAAGCAATACAAGGAGGTCGGCTTCCTTGGGCTTGAGCGGAACCTGGGCAGCGTTGTGCAGCAGACGGCGCCGTTCGACGTCCAAGGTAAATGCGCCGAATGAGATTTCCCGTGTAGGGGTTAGCTGGGGATGGCCTCTCACACTCTCAAGCTTGCCCATCTTTTCCCATGAGTTTGACAGCCTATCGGAAGACTTGTGTCGCGAGCGTGGCCGTGAGAGCGAGCGTACCGATAAACACGAAATAGATCAGCGCCTCGGCCAGGATCATCTCGTCGGACGTGCCCCGCAGTCTGTTCAGCATTCACCGGCCTCCTTTATGGACCAGTATGCGGGTGAATCCTGACAACCCGCTTGAATGCGCATGAGAGTCGCCTGAAGCGTCTCTACAACCGTTCGATGAACCGTCCGATCAAATCGGCGAGAAGCGGGCCACTGCGGGAACCCTGCTCCGTCACATCCGCGTGACTGGTTCCGGCGGCTACAACGTTGGTGATCAGGCTCATTCCCAGCACGCCCATGCCTAGGAATCGCGCGAAGATCACCTCGAGTACGGTGGACATACCGACCGCATCGGCACCGACCGCTCGCAAGTAGCGCGCCTCCGCAGCCGTTTCGTAATTTGGCCCGAGCAGACCAGCATAAACGCCCTCTTTGAGGCGATGCTCGGAGTGTGCGACCGATTTCACGATGGCGCGCAGCCGGGCCGAGTACGCATCACCCATGTCGACAAACGGGTTCTCGTGCGGCCAGCCGATAAGCGGATTGGCGCCGGTCAGATTAATGTGATCGGCGATCAGCATGATGTCGCCCGTCTCAATCTCGGGCGAAAGCGAACCTGCCGCATTTGTAAGTATCACCAGGCGCGCTCCGGCAACGTGCGCAAGCCGAATACTCGTCGTGACCTGCACGGGAGAAAAGCCCTGGTAGAGATGCACCCTTCCGGCAAATGCCGCGACGCGTTGGCCTTTCCACGTTCCCACGAGTACTTCACCGGCGTGGCCTCGGAGCGTCGCGATCGGCATACCCAGCAGCGTGTCGTACGGGATCGAGGTATGAGCGAACGAATCGCGCAGCGCCGACGAGAGCCCGCTGCCGAGAACGATCGCGAGATCGATCGGCCCGCCCGCTGCGTCGGCTAGAATTGATGCGTCGTGTGCGAGCAGCTTGTCATTGGGCGAGCGGCGGTCCATCATACGTTGCTCTCCGAAACACTGCGCTGTGGAGTGAAGAGATTCGCTCCGGTCATAGCGCTGGGTATCGGTAAGCCCTCGAGCGCGAGCAGCGTCGGCGCGACGTCACCTAGTTTTCCACCCGAGGCGAACGTTCCGCAAACGTCGTTCGAAACGAGGATGAACGGCACGCGATTGGTGGTGTGCGCCGTGAGCGGGTTGCCGTCAGGATCGAGCTTTTCCTCGGCGTTCCCGTGATCTGCCGTGATCGCTAAAAGACCGCCCGCAGCGAGCACGGCGTTGGCCAGTCGTTGCAAGCACTCGTCGAGAATCTCGAGCGCCTCGATCGTCGGTTGCCACATGCCGGTGTGTCCGACCATGTCGGCATTTGCATAGTTCATCACAATCACGTCGTGCGCGTGAGTCTGTACGTCATGCACGGCAAAGTCGGTGATCTCTTTCGCTCGCATCGCGGGGGCAAGATCGTAGGTTGGGACGCTGCGATCCGAGGGAATGAGCTCGCGATCCTCTCGCGGGAAAACGTCCTCGCGGCCGCCGTTGAAGAAATACGTAACGTGCGCGTACTTTTCGGTTTCGGCCAATCGCAGCTGCGAGAGCCCTGCGCGTGAGATCACTTCGCCGAACGTGTCGAACTGCGGACGCGGCCCAAAGAGCACCGGGTTCGGATAGGTCTCGTCGTACTTCGTCATCGTCGCGAAAATGCCGTTCGGCACTTTACATTCGTTGAAGCGCGTCGTGAGTTGCCGCGCACGATCGGGCCGGAAATTGAAGAAGATGCAAGCGTCGGTATCGCCGACGACGCGCGTTTGACCAACGATCGTCGGCACGACGAATTCGTCGTTCTCATCGCGCGCATATGCTTGGTGCAGCGCCGCGACTGCGCTGGGGGCGCGGTACTTCGCCTGGCCTTTGACGAGCATGTCGAAAGCGGCATCGGTGCGCTCCCATCGTTTGTCACGATCCATGGCGTAGAAGCGGCCGGAGATGGATGCGATCGAGCCGGGACGGCCGACGGAGTCGAGCTTGGCTTCCAGCTGATCGATGTAGATCTGTGCCGACCTCGGGGGCACGTCACGACCGTCTAAGAATGCGTGGATCGCAAACGGGACGCTGGCGTCGACGGCCGCATCGATCAACGCAAAGAGATGCGCGATCGAGCTATGCACCTGGCCGTCGGAGAGCAATCCCAAGAAATGCAGTGTCGATCTGTAACGCTTGACGTGCTCGATGCAATCGACCAAGGTCGGGTTGACGTTGAACGCGCCCGAAGCGATGTCGGCGTCGATCAGCACAACACCTTGCGGTACGACGCGTCCGCTGCCGATGTTCATGTGCCCGACTTCACTGTTGCCCATAATGCCTTTCGGCAACCCAACGTCTTCCCCCGAGGCCGCGAGCGTCGTCCACGGATAACGCTCGAAAAAAGCGTGCCAGTGCGGAAGCCGCGCAGCCGCGATCGCGTTCCCGTGTGTCGACTCGCTGCAGCCCCAGCCGTCGAGAACGGCGAGAACCAGCGGCTTATGCATGGCGGCCTGCGTTTTCGATCAGCGCGATCAATGCGTCGGGATCGAGCGAGGCGCCGCCGACTAAGCCGCCGTTGATATTCGGCTGCGACGCGTAAGATGCAACGTTCTCGGGATTGACGCTTCCACCATAGAGGATTGGAACGTCCTCCAAACCGGGGACGCAATTTCGGATCAGGCCCATTACCCGATCTGCTTCGCCGGCGTCGCAATTCGCTCCGGTGCCAATCGCCCAGATCGGCTCGTAGGCGAGGACAACGCCCCGAACCTGCGCAGCATCAAGGCCGTCGAGCGCTGCGGCCGATTGCGCGGTCACGCGCGCATCGGTGTGCCCGGCCCGGCGCTCCTCGATCGTCTCTCCAACCGCGACGATCGGCACGATTCCCCCTACGAGCAGCGCTTTCACCTTCAGGTTTACGGTGTGGTCGCTTTCGTTGAAATACATGCGGCGCTCGGAATGCCCGACGATCGTGTAGCGCACGCCCAACTCCAGCAGCATCGGGACGCTGATCTCGCCGGTAAAAGCGCCGTTGGGTTCCCAGTGGACATTCTGAGCGCCGAGCATGACGCGAGGATGATCGCGCAGTGCCGCGTGTGCGGTATGCAGCGAAGTGAACGGCGGTGCAATCACGATCTCGACTTGGGCCGGCATACGTAGAGCGCGCGGTAAGAAGGCGTCGAAGAATGCGCGGGTTTGCGCCTGCGTCTTGTGCATCTTCCAATTGCCGGCGGCGATCGTCCGCGGCACTATGTTTGCTCCAGTGCGGCGACGCCGGGCAGCGAGCGTCCCTCTAGGAATTCCAGCGTCGCGCCGCCGCCGGTAGAAACATGGGTCATCTCGGCGGCAAAGCCCAGCATGTGCGCCGCCGCCGCTGCGTCGCCTCCGCCGACGACGCTCGACGCACCGGCCCGCGTTGCACGCGCGATTGCTTCTCCGACTGTTTTGGTTCCGTCGCGGTATGGCGGCTTTTCGTACACGCCCATCGGTCCGTTGAACACAATCTCTCGTGCGGCTTCGATCACCTGCGCATACGCCTTCGCGGTGTTGGGCCCGATATCCAAAATCATTTCATCATCGACGTCCTCGATGCCGACGTCGTGAGCGCGATCGTCGGCGTCGAACGACGTCGAAACAACGGCGTCGATCGGCAAATGCAGCGTTACATCGCTTCGCGCGGCCAGCTCCAAAATGCGCCTTGCCGGGTCGAGATCGTCGTCACGGAGCGATCGCCCCACGTTGGTTCCCCGCGCTGCCAGGAACGTGTTGGCCATGCCTCCGCCGATGCAGAACGCATCGACTTTCTCCATCAAGTGCGTGAAGACGTCGACTTTGTCTTTGACTTTTGCGCCGCCGATCGCACACACGTAGGGGTGGGCGGGATTTTCGGTCAAGCGCGCGAGCGCCGAGAGCTCGGATTGCATGAGCAAGCCTGCCGCGTTGGGCAGCAAATGCGCGATGCCCTCAGTCGAGGCGTGCGCCCGGTGCGCGGTCCCAAACGCATCGTTGACGTAGAGATCGCCAAGCTCCGCAAGCTGGCGCGCAAAAGCCGGGTCGTTGGACTCTTCCTGGGCGTGAAAGCGCACGTTCTCGAGCAATACCACTGCGCCGTCGTGGAGCCTTGCTACGGCATCGCGGGCTTTGGGGCCGATGCAATCATCGGCGAATGCTACCGGAAAACCGAGCCGATCGGCCAGCGCAGGCGCGATCGGGCGCAACGAAAACTTAGGATTGCGCTGACCGTCTGGGCGCCCCAGGTGGGAAAGGACGATCACGCGGGCTCCTCGCTCGGCGAGCGTGCGCAGCGTCGGAATAGCCGCATCGATCCGTGTGAAATCGGCAATCGTCCACTGGTCGCCACTTTCTCGAAGCGGGACGTTGAGATCCTCGCGCACGAGCACGCGTTTGCCGCATACGTCGAGATCCTCGATCGTTCGAAACTTCAAACGCCGGCCGGAAGCTTCTCAAGTATCATCGCAGTCAAATCCGCGAGGCGGCACGAGTAACCCCACTCGTTGTCGTACCAGGCGCAGATTTGCACGAGATCGCCGATTGCTTGCGTGAGCTTGGCGTCGATGATCGAACTGTAGGGCGAGCGCTTGAAATCGCTCGAGACCAGTTCTTCCTCCGTGTATTGCACGTATTCTTTGAGCGGTCCCTGCGCGTCGGCGCGCAAGATCGCGTTGACTTCGTCGCGGGTGGTCGGTTTCTTCACCTGCGCGACGAGATACACCATCGATACGGTCGGCGTCGGCACGCGCAGTGCGAATCCGTCAAACGTGCCCTTAACTTCCGGAATCGTGAGATAGAGCGCTTTCGCGGCCCCAGAACTGGTTGGAACGATGTTCGTCGCGGCATTGCGCCCGCGACGAATGTCCTTATGCGGTGCGTCAAGGATGTTTTGGTCGTTGGTATACGAGTGGATGGTGGTCATGAATCCCTTGACCCAGCCCAGATGATCGACGATCGGTTTGACGGCGGTCGCCAGGCAATTCGTCGTACACGAGGCGTTCGAGATCACGTCGTGCTTGCCGGGATCGTAGACGTTCTCGTTGACACCGAGCACCAGCGTCACGTCCTCACCCTTGGCCGGCGCCGAGATAATCACTTTCTTTGCGCCGCCGCCGGTGATGTGCGCGCGTGCCCTTTCGGCATCGGTAAACAACCCGGTCGATTCGATCACGACGTCTACGCCGAGATCCTTCCACGGCAGTTTTGCGGGATCGCGCTCCGCAAGCACTTTGATGCGCTGCTTTCCCGTTAGGATCGTGTCGCCGTCGACGCGAACCTCGCTTTCGTACGGGCCATAATTGCTGTCGTATTTGAACAAGTGCGCGCACTCGGATGCGCTCGTGAGGTCGTTGACGGCAACGATCTCTACTCCGGGGTGGCGCTCGATGAGCGACTTGGCAAAGTTACGTCCGATGCGGCCGAAGCCGTTGATCCCGATTCGCATGGCACAGCATCTACGGGCTTTGACCGTTAGGCCCTGCCGTTGCGTAAGCGGGCGGCCAGGCGGTTCAGCGCAGCCAGGCGACTGGAGACGGTAGGCTTGGCGATCGGCGGATTGCAGCGAGCTCCCAGTTCCGCCAGCGATTCGTCCGGATACGCCACTCGCAATTCGGCGATCTCGCGCAGGGGCGGCGAGAGCTCGGAGAGGCCGAACGCGCTTTGGATGTATTCGATCGTCCGGCGTGCTGCCGCTGCGGCCGCGGCGGCGCGTTCTAAGTTGGCGGCCTCGGTGTTCACCAGGCGATGGATGCGGTTCTTCGTCTCGCGCAGGGCGCGAACGTCCTCGAGATGGAGAACGGCGACGAACGCCCCGATGAGCGTTAGCACGTCGACGATCGCTTCGAAATCCTTGTAATAGAGCACGTCGCGACGCTTGCGCGTCGTATGCTTGGGCGCGCGGCCGGTGCTGCGCAGCATCCATTTCAGCCGCTCCGCGAGCGTGTGTTGCGGCAGCACGAATTCCAGATGGTATCCATGCGCGCCGGCGGCAAGCGAGCCGCAGGCCAAGAATGCGGCTCGTATTTCGATCAACCGATCGCATTTGAGCGTCGGCTTCGGAGGAAGGGCGCGCAGCGTTGACGGCAACGAGATCGCAAACGTGGGAAGCCGAGCCAGGCGCGTCGCAGCGCGGCTTTCGATCGGGTGCGCCTTACGCCCGTCAAGCAGCGACCAGAACAATCGAGCAATCGAATTGCGATGCGTCACGAACCAGTCACGTCGCGCGTCGGCGCCGTAGAGCGCGAGTCCGGTCACCAGCGAGGCACGGCAGTGTGACGCTTGGGGCATTTCTCGTGCGAGCGCGTCCTTGGTGTCGGCGGAGATTGAAGCTACGCCCATCCGTCCATTAGATCCACTCGGCCGGATCGTCCTTGCGTGTTTCGATAATTTCGTACAGCTGCGCAGGCTTTACACCAGGAGTCATGCGCAGCGGCACTTCCCGAACGCGAACCGTAACGTAGCGCGTCGCATAGTGGATCTCAAGTACGTCGCCCGGTTTGACGTCGTACGCCGGCTTGAGCGGCTTTCCGTCCTTGGTGATTCGTCCGTGTTCGAGCGCTTCATGCGCCTCGCTGCGCCGTTTGGAGAGCCGCGCGACTTTCATGAACTTGTCCAAACGCATCGAAACCTCAGCATATCACGACAGAAGAAGAAACCGGTGCGGCGCGGCGGGAGTTTCAGTGTAGGTCGCCATACGAGTACGAGCGATGGCACAGGCAACTCCGGCCCGGCGCGTGGGCGTGAACGTCTTCGATGAGTCCAAGCCTATGTGGCAGACGCTTCTCGTCTTTCTCGTGCCGCTGATGATCAGCAACATCCTGCAGTCTATGTCTCAAACCGCGGCAATGATCTTTCTTGGACGCATGATCGGTGTTAACGCGCTGGCCGCCGTCTCTGCCGTGTTCCCAGTTGTCTTCTTACTTTTCTCATTCCTGATCGGAATCGCGAGCGGCAGCACGGTACTGATCGGCCAAGCATACGGCGCTCGCGACGAGCACCGCGTGAAGAAGGTGGCCGGAACGGTCCTCGGAGCGACGATGTTCTTTGCCGTCTTCGTTGCCGTCGTCGGGACGCTGATTTCGCCCTACATGCTCAAGATGCTGGGTACGCCGCCCTCGATTCTCGCGCAGGCCGATATCTACACGCGCGTCATCTTCCTGTGCGCGCCGGTGATCTTTCCGTACCTAGTCTACACGACGTTTCTACGCGGCGTCGGCGACTCGCAAACGCCGCTCTGGTTCCTTATCGTCAGTACCGTACTCACGATCGCGCTCACGCCGGCGTTCATTCGCGGCTGGCTCGGCCTTCCTGCGCTCGGCGTCGTGAGCGCCGCCGTCGCCGGCGTGATTTCGCAGGGCATTGGCTTTCTTGCGTTGTTGGTGCTGCTCGCGCGCAGGCGAAGCCCGCTGCGATTCGACGTCGAGATGGCGCGCGACATGATCGTCGATCCGGGCATACTGTGGAACGTCGTGCGCATCGGCGTCGCTACGGGCATTCAGGTCGTCATGGTCTCGATCGCGGAAATCGCGATCATCAGCTTCGTCAATCACTATGGTGCGCGCGCGACAGCGGCATACGGCGCGGTCAACCAAATCGTCGCATACGTGCAGTTCCCGGCGATCTCGATCGGCATTTCTGCATCGATCTTCGGCGCACAATGCATCGGGGCGCGGCGCGAGGACAAGCTCGGCAGTGTCATTCGCTCGGCTGTTGGGCTCAACTACGCGATCGGCGGCGTTTTGATCGCGTTTTGCTACGCATGCGCGTATCCATTGCTGCGCATGTTCCTCACCGACGAGCCGACCGTGCAGATCGCGCACAGGCTCCTGATGATCACGCTTTGGTCGTACCTTCTCTTCGGTAACAGTGCCGTCATCAGCGGCGTTATGCGCAGCAGCGGCACGGTGCTGTGGCCGACCCTCAACGGCGTTGCCGGGATTTGGCTCGTGGAAGTCCCGGCTGCCTTCGTCTGCATGCATTACATCGGTCTACCGGGCGTTTGGGTCGGCTATCCGCTCTACTATCTGTTCGTCTTATGCGCGCAGTTCACGTATTACGAACTCTTCTGGAAGAAACGAACCCACGAGCGATTGGTTTGACCTAGTTGTCATCCCGAGCGCAGCGCAGCCCTTGTCATCCCGAGCGTGGCGAAGCGAAGTCGAGGGACGCCGCGAACGCAAAGCTTTCGAGGCGCTGGTTCGACTCCGGTGCTTCGCACCTACGCTCACCATGACAAACGGTTTGTCATCCCGAGCGCAGCGCAGCCTTGTCATCCCGAGCGCAGCGCAGCCTCGTCATCCCGAGCGTAGCGAAGCGAAGTCGAGGGAAGCCGCGAACGCAAAGCTTTCGAGGCGCTGGTTCGACTCCGGTGCTTCGCACCTACGCTCACCATGACAAACGGTTTGTCATCCCGAGCGCAGCGCAGCCTTGTCATCCCGAGCGTAGCGCAGCCTTGTCATCCCGAGCGTAGCGAAGCGAAGTCGAGGGACGCCGCGAACGCAAAGCTTGCAAGGCGCTGGTTCGACTCCGGTGCTTCGCACCTACGCTCACCATGACAAAAAGTTTGCGTCACCATTGACGAAGCGCGCTCATCATGTCAGGCGCCAAAGCGGCTAGCGGCGTTTCTTCCCCTTTGGGGTGACGCAGGTTCCGGTCGCGCGGCAGACGACGACCGGGTCGGGCAGTACGTCTGCAGCGCTGGGGCTGATGTCGGTTCGCGCGGCGATCACTTTACGCGCTTCGAACTCCATCGTGCGTGATGTTGTGCCTACTTTGGTGATGCGGCCGTGGGCCTCGATATAATCCCCGGCGTACACGGGGGCGAGAAATTCGACCTTTTCGTAAGCGACGAAGAGACCCTCGTTGCCGTCGAGCGCAATGAGCAACTCGGTTGCGACGTCACCGAAGAGCGCGAGCATCCGTGCGCCGTCGACAAGGTCGCCGCCGTAGTGCGCATCGTGCGCACTCATCCGCAGGCGAATGAATGACGTCAAGCTGCTTGCGTCTTTGCCAGTTGCCACAACTCCTCGAGTTCGTCGAGCGAAAGGTCGGAAAGCGTCTTGCCCTCTGCGGCTGCGCGCTCTTCCATGAACGTGAAGCGCCGATAGAATTTCTCGTTTGCTTCGCGCATCGCGGTTTCGGCGTCGACTCCCAGCGAGCGCGCCAGATTCACAATGGTGAAGATGACGTCTCCCAGCTCTTCGCGCACGCGCGGATCGTCTTGTTTCAGACGCTGCGCTTGCGCGAGCTCAGCCAGCTCTTCGTTCAGTTTGTCCAGCACGCCGCCGACGTTCGGCCAATCAAAACCGACGCGCGATGCCTTTTCCTGCATGCGTTGGCCGCGCTGCAAAGCGCCCAGCGCCTTGGGTATGCCGTCCAGTCGGCTCTTGCGCGTTTGTCCGGTCTTTTCCAGCGCTTTGAGTTTCTCCCAACTGCGCCACTGCGAATCGACGTCTTCGATGATTGCGTCGCCGAAGACGTGCGGATGCCGGCGCACCATCTTGTTGGACAGTGCATCGACGACATCGGCGACGGTAAACGTTCCGACCTCGGCGCCGAGCTGCGAGTGGAACACGATCTGGAGCAGGAGATCGCCGAGTTCTTCACAGAGCGCGTTCGGATCACGTGCATCGATCGCATCGACCACTTCGTACGTCTCCTCGATGAGGTACGGAACAAGCGTACGGTGCGTCTGCTCGCGATCCCACGGACAGCCCTCGCGTAGGCGCGCCATGATCTCGACGAGATCGTCCCACGAATAATGCTGCGATTGCGGCGGGAGCGGCACGAGCGGCATCGCGATCGACGCGGCAAGAGTAGCGTGCGGCATGCCCGGTGTAATCCGGGTCTGATGCCCTGCACCCTCGAGTGCGCGCAAAAGCGATGGAAGGCCCGGCAAGTCGGAAATCGGGTTGCCGAGAACGCCGAGTCCAAACGATTCCGGGCTGCGCGCATACAGTGCCATGACGAAATTTGCTATCGCGTCGGCGCTGCCGCGCACGAGCGCGTTCGCGTCGGGAACGAGTTCACGATCGAGGGTAATTCCGTGTGCTTCGAGCGCTCGTACCAAATCGGGCGGCGCGAGCAGCACGGCGACGCGCGCGGCTCCGCGCAACGCGTCCAGGCTTCCGACCGTGAGATGCCTGGGATCACCAGGGCCAAGGCCTACGATTCGAACCAGCATGCGACGCACAAGGTTCGCTACGCGACAAAGGCGCCCATTCGGGCGCCTTTGATTGCAAACGCGAGTCTTAATGCTCTACGGGGATGACGCGGGAGCTGCCGCCCCGGAAGGCCCGGGAGACGGGAAGGCCGCCGCGAATCGCGGATCGCTGATTTGGATGTTTGCCTTGTTTTGTAGGTCCGTGAGGAACGGCTGGACCAGCGGCGCCTCTTGTTGCTGGCGCAGCATGTCTGCGATCTTATCGCGCGTGTTGGCGAGCGTCGCCTGCACGCCCGGAGTGCGCTTCTCGACTTGGATGATGTGATAGCCGAACGGCGTCTTCACCGGGGGCCCGATCACGCCGACAGCCTGCGAAAAGGCGGCCTTGTCGAACGCGGGCACCATTTGACCCCGGCGGAAAAGTCCCAACTCGCCACCCTTATCACGGCTACCGGGATCGATGGAATACGTCTTGGCTTCCGTCGCAAAGTCTTTGCCGGCCTTTAAATCGCCTTCGACCTTCTGCGCAGTCTTGAGGTCCGCGACGAGGATGTGCCGAGCCTGAATCTCTTCCGGCTTGTCGAATGCCGCGTGATTCTTGTCGAAGTAGGCCTTGATCTGCGCATCGGACACGTTGATGTTCTTGCCGACGGCTTTGTCGATGATGATCTGATCGCGCAAGAGCTTGTGCACGTCGTCCTCGGTGAGACCGCGTGACTTGAGCATGTCATCCCACGTACCGGGCGGGAAATTTGCCTTGATCTGGTCCTCACGTGAGGCGATATCGGCATCCGTCACGGTGATGTTGTTCTTCTGTGCGTACTGCTCGATCAGAATCTCACGAACCATCTGCTGCAGCGTCGAGAGAGCTGCCGGGCTCCCCTCAAGCTTGGCGTCGAAATCAGCTTTGCTGATCGACTGTCCATTGATGGTCGCGATCGACCCGCCGCCGGAGCAGGCGGTAATCGATGCGGCCAGGAGCAGGGTGGCAAGACCCGCGACAACGCGGCCGGCTTTCGACATGGTGACTCCAGACTCGGAACTGATGTAGTGCGTAGTAAAGCGGAGTCATGGACTCCGCAGATGGGCCTTGGGGTTCGTTTGGCTGCGGGTTTACCCCTTGCCCGCGGTCGCCGAGGGAATGCGCGCAGCCGGCTCGGTTAAGCCGGTGTCGACCGGCACGCTGCGGCGGGCCAGGACCAAAAGCGCCACGTCATCGCGGCCACGCCGGGCGCCGAGGACGCGTTCGCGGATTGCCTCGGCAGGCTGGGCAAACTCAAGCGGCGTGAGCTGCCGCAGCACTGTACGCAGCAGCGCTTCGCCGCGCGGGAGGTCGCGCTCGTTCTCGATGATGCCGTCCGTATAGCAGACCAAGATGTCGCCCGCCTGAAGTCGGCCGTGGATGGGATCCACCCGGAATTGATCCACGATGCCCAGTGGCGGTGCCATGCTGGTGAGCTCGCGAATCGAACCGTCTGGGCTGCGAATGAGCGCGGGCGGGTGCCCGGCCGAACCGAACGTCAGGTCGCCTGTGCGCGCGTTGTAAACGCCGCAGAGCGCTGTGACCATGCTCTCTTTGTGCATCCGCAACACGCGGTTTGCGCGCTCGAGGATCGTGGCCGGCTGTGCGTCGATCGATGCGAACGAAACGAACGCTTGACGCACGCGGCTCATCACCAGCGCTGCTTCCAAACCGTGTCCGGTCACATCGCCGAGCGAGAAGAAAAAGCGATCGCGGTCGAGCGGGAAGACGTCGTACCAGTCACCGCCGACCTGCGTAACGTCTTCGGCGGGAAGATAGGTCGCATCGAAGTACACCAGTGGTGTCGACGGCAGCGTTTCCGGAAGTTGGGCGCGCGCGAACGCATCCGCCAATCGCTGCAACGATTCGATCTGCGCGTGCTGCGCATCGACGTCGGTACATGTGCCGAGCCAGCGAGAAATGGAACCGTCTGCGTCGCGCTCCGGCAGCCCGCGACCGACGAACCAATGATAATTTCCGTCTTTGTCGCGCAAGCGATATTCGACCTCAAGGGCTCCGCTCGTTCGCGCCTCCCTCCACGTAGCCAGCGCTCGCGCTGCGTCGTCGGGATGCACGACGGCGATCCATCCCTCGCCGAGCGCGTCGCGCTCCTTCTGCCCGGTGTAGTCGTACCATCGATCGTTGAAATACGTTACGCCGCCTCGTGAGTCGGCAATCCAGACGATTTGCGGAATCGTTTGGATCATCGTACGGAACTGATCGGCCGTACGCTCCAGCACGGCCTTGCGCCGCGACTCTTCCTCGAATCGTGCGTGCGCCCGGTTCGCGAGAACGGCCACGCCGATGACGACGAGCGAGCTGAGCGCAACGAGCAACGCCGAGATCTCGGTCGTCGCGCGAATCTGCGCTATCAAGGCTGAGAATACCGTGCGCAAGCGCGCCTGCAACTCGAGTTGCATGGTATCGTTCACACTATGAAAGTGCTCGGCGACCGTTTTGCTGTGCCGCACATTCCAAGCGCGGTTCAGCGCTGCCAGATGTTCGACCGCGGGTAAGAACGCGCTTTGGCGCGCGGCGATCAGATCCGAGCGCAGCTGGTCGATTTCGCCGGCCATCTGCGCTTGCGTAGCAGAGCCGATACCCGCCTCTTCGTCGAGCTGCGTCTGCACCACGCGCATGCTGTCGAATTCGCTCCGGCGCACAGCGACGTATTCGGCGACCGCGGAGTCGGTGGCGCGCGAGGTCGTAATCGACGCTCCCGCAAGAACGGCGATCACGAAGGTGGCGAGCAGCACCGCCAGCAGCGGTGCCGGATTTCGATACAGTTTCAGAGAGCTTCGAGCAACTTTCGTAGCAGAGGCATCCACACCGCTTCCGGCGTCAAGCCTACAGGCACTGCCGGCAGGTCGACCACGATCTTGCCTTCGCCGAATCGGAAGCGATTCTTGGTGAGCGATTGAAGTTTTGGAATCGTGGCGGGGTCGAGCTCAAATCCCGAGCCTACTCCCAAGGTCAGGCGCCGCTCGTCGACCACGACGCGGGTTACGTGACGCGCCAAGGCAATCGCTCGCAATTTGGTCAGTTCGACGAGACGCTCCAACGGCTCGGGGAATGGGCCGAAGCGATCGCGCACGCCGGCAGCGACCTGCGTGACTTCCTCCTGAGAGCGCGTCTTGGCAAGCTGCTGATATACCGCGATCTTCTGCGAGACTTGCGGCATGTAATCGTTCGGGATAAACGCGCTGATCTTGACGTCGATGACCGCCTCGGGGCGCTCCTCGAGCGTTCCTGCCATGCCGCGGCGCTGCGCGATCGCCTCGGCCAGTAGCTGGCAATACGTATCGAAGCCAACCGAACCGATAAATCCCGATTGCGCCGCACCCAGCAGATTTCCGGCGCCGCGTATTTCGAGGTCGCGCATGGCGATTTGCAGTCCCGAACCCAAATGTGTGAACTCGCGGATCGCCTCGAGACGCGACTTCGCTTCCTCGGTAAGCGCTTTGTGCCCTTGGTAGAGCAGATAGCAATATGCCTGATGGTTCGAGCGTCCCACTCGCCCGCGCAGCTGATAGAGTTGTGCGAGGCCGAATTTGTCCGAGTCATTTACGACCATCGTGTTGACGTTGGGGATATCGATGCCATTCTCGATGATCGTCGTGGCGACGAGCACGTCGGTGCCTCCGTCGATGAACGCTTGCATCACCGGCTCGAGCTCGCTTTCGCTCATTTGTCCGTGTCCAACGGCGACTCGCGCGCGCGGTACGAGCTTCTCCAGCGCGTTCTTGACGGCGAAGATCGACTCAACGCGATTGTGCAGGTAATACACTTGACCGCCGCGATCGAGTTCTGCAATAATCGCACGCTGGACGATGGCATCGCTCGCCGGCACGACGACCGTCTTAACCGACATGCGATTCTTCGGCGCCGTCTGAATGAGCGAAAGGTCTCGCACTCCCATCAGCGACATGTGCAGCGTACGAGGTATCGGCGTCGCCGAAAGCGTTAGCACGTCAACCGACGTTTTGTATTCCTTGAGGCGCTCTTTGTGCATGACGCCAAAGCGTTGCTCTTCGTCGATGACGATCAGTCCGAGATCGGCGAATGCGACGTCCTTCTGCAGCAGGCGGTGCGTGCCGATGATCACGTCGACCTTGCCCTGCGCGAGATCGGCGAGGATCGTGCGCGCCTCCGCCTTGGTCTTGAATCGCGAGAGCTCCTCGATGCGCATCGGGAAACCCGCGAAGCGCGCACTAAAGGTGCGATAGTGCTGATCGGCCAGAAGCGTGGTCGGAACGAGCACGGCAACCTGCTTTCCGTCGGCGACGGCCTTGAACGCCGCGCGCATCGCAACTTCGGTCTTGCCATACCCGACGTCGCCGCAGACGAGACGATCCATCGGTTGCCCACGCTCCATGTCGCTCTTGACGTCGTCGATGGCTTTGCGCTGATCGGGCGTCGGCTCGTAGGGGAAAGCTTCTTCCATTTCAGCCTGCCACGGAGTATCCGCGCCGAACTGATATCCGCGGGCGAGCTCGCGCTCGGCATACAACTGCACCAAAGCCTCGGCGATCTTTGCCAGCGACTCCGAGACGCGCGATTTCGTGCGCGCCCAGTCCGCCCCGCCCATCTTGGAAAGACGCGGGCTCTGGCCTTCCGCGGCGGCGTATTTCGTCACCTGATGCATCTGTGTGACGGGCACGAGCATCCGATCCGTGCCCGCATACGCTAGGTCGAGGTAGTCTTGGGTCGCGCCCAAGATCGTTTCAGTTCGTAGGCCGAGATACTGACCGATACCGTGTACCGCGTGCACGACGTAGTCGCCGACGCGTAAATCGGCCAGCGTTACCGGTACGCCTTCTTTGACGACGCGCAGTTTGACGCGCTTGGGCGGTGCGCCGAAGATCTCTCGATCGCCAAGCACGCGCAGCCGAAGATCCGGTATGGCAAAGCCGCTCTCGATGGATCCGTGATCGACGACGACGCGGTTACCGACTTCGACGCCGGCGGCGCGCAGCAAATCCGAAGTTCGTGAAACCGCGCCGCTCACGATATACAGCGATTCTCCGGCTGCAAACCATTCACGTACGCTTTGAGAGAATAGCTCGATCTGGCGATTGAAATGTTCGGCGGGCCGGCACTGGAGAACGTACGAGGCCGTGGGAACGATCCACTCCGCGCCGTTGTGGCGTTCGATGGCGCCGGGAAAGACGAGCATCGGATGCGCCGCAAAGCGATCCGCCAGCTGCTCCAGTCGAGGATGCGGCGACGCCACATCGGCGAGCAACGCGTCATCCACTTCGGAATCGCTCACGGAGAACTCGCCCGATTCAACGCCGGCTAAGAGCACGCTCTGCTCGCGTGAGCGCTCTTCCTCGAGCGCGCGTTCGATCGTGGAGAGCATCCCAGGCTCGTCGAGTACGACGACCGCGTCGGACGGCAAGTAATCCAGCAGCGTTGCACGTTCGTCGTGCGCGAGCGGCAGCCACGAAGCCGGCACGTCGTTCCCGCTCTCGATGTAAGCGGCGAGCGACGCGCGCACGGCCGGGGGACCGTCGAAGCGCTCGAGGATCCGCGAGCGATAGCGCGCACCGCGCGGGATCTCGCTCCATGGAACGACGTCGATCCGCTTGCGCTCACCCTCGCTCAACTGCGTTGCAAGATCGAACGGCCGGATACTTTCGACCGTATCGCTGAAAAACTCGATGCGCGTCGGTGCTTCCTCGCTGGCTGCGAACAGATCGAGAATTCCGCCGCGCACCGCATATTCACCGACCGCGCTCACCACGTCCGCTCGTACGTAACCGAGCGAATACAAGCGCTCCGCAAGTCGCTCCCAACCCGGCTCGTCTCCGGCGCGCAGTGTAAAGCGCAACTCATCGAACAGCGACCGCGGCATCAAATATTGTCTCACTGCGGCCACCGGAGCGAGGACGATACGACGCGCGCCTTGTGCGAGGTCGGAAAGAAGCGTCATGCGGGCACTGCGTTCGGATGGACTCTCGATAGCGCCGAGCGCCTCGTCACGCGAGCGTAGCAGTGCGACGTCACGCGGTTCGGCTTCGCCAAGGTAATAAAGAAGGTCCGCGAACGTCCGCTCGGCGACGTCGGGCGTGGGCACCACGGCCAGCATGGGCTTGCGCATTGCCCGATAGACGGCAGCCAGCAGCGCCGGACGGGCCGCTGCGATCGTTTCGTGGCATGCGTAGACGCCTCGGCCCAGGCGCAGGCCTTCGATCAAGGCCCGCATCGAACGATGCGCGCAGGCAAGGGTCTCGAGCAACCTCTCGTTTGAGGCGCGGGAGGGTGCGGGGACAGCAGTCGCGGGGTTTATTATGGGCATGAAAGAGGGTTTTTGTAAAGCTATTGTATAGAGGGAATTAACTAAAATCGTGTCGCCCGATAACAGGAGTGCGACATGATCTTTACATTCCTAATGGCGCTCTTGCTCGGATCATCTTGGTTGGAGGTCGGGATCGCGTCCTCCGCCCAATCGACGCTCGTCGACATCAATGCCGAACGGGCTTCCGCGGGATTACGGCCGCTCGTTCTTGACGACTGCTTGACTGCGTTAGCCGATGTTCGAGCTGACGACATGGTGCAGCGAGGCTATTTCAGCCACCGGGCTCCGGACGGACGGATGCCGTGGGATTTCATGCGTCAGGCGCGTTGTCCGTTTACGTACGCGGCTGAGAACATCGCGGAAGCGCCTGACCTGCAAAAAGCCATAACTGAACTGTGGAACAGCCGCGAGCATCGCCGTAACACGCTCGACGCGCGTTACAGCCGCATCGGGATCGGCATGGCGACGCGCCCGGACGGCACCGAAGTGCTGGTCGAAGACTTCACCGACTAGAGCCGACCGCGGGTTATCGTGCGAAAATCCCGTTGAAGCTGTGCGGTTGAGCGAATTTGTCCGAGAAGCGATCTCTCCGAGAGTTGATTCCATAAAAGCGCTAGAGCAGTCAAACATTATCATGCGCGCGATGATGCGCGCGAGCTTGTGGTTGGCAGCGGTGCGAACGCCGCTAACGCAATGACGCCCAGTGCAATCGATTCTAGCGAAGAAGGGATAGCTACTGCATCCGGCAGGTAACGGAAGACCGCTGCGCACGCAATGGCGAGCGCCGCAGCCACGATCCGGCGATCGCTCGCGAACGCACTGATTGCAAGAAGCCATAACGCGTACCATGGATAGGGACTGGGAATCGCTATCCACGCAGCCAGCGCGATTACACACCATCGATCGATTCCGGCGCGTGCAGTTCGCGCGCGAAAGAGAACCGCGGCGAAAGCAATCGCGGCGATGGGGATACCAAGTGCTTGCACCGATGCAAGCGGCAGATAATGGCCGTGCGGCGCAAGGTTGGAACGCGCGCCTTCGATGAGAGCCCAGGACCCGCCCAGCACGAGCATCCAGGCGATGGCCGTACCCCAGACGATCGCCGCTGCGTTGCGGCGCGTAAGCGCTGCGTCGAACGCGATCGCCGCCGAAGCGGCCAGCGCCGGCAACTTGACGGTGGCTGCGAGAGCTACGAGCGCGGCGCCGATTCCGGGCGCGCGTCGCATCACGAGCACTCCCGCAAGCACGACGGCAACCATAATCGTGTCGTTGTGGCCTTCGATCGCTGCAAAAATCGCGACGGGATTGCACATGATAAAAGCAGCAGCGCGAGTGCCGGCAATGCTGTGCGCAGCATATCCGCACAGCAACAATGCCGCGCACGAAACGAAGCGAAATCCGTCAAGTACGGCAACGATGCCCAAACCATGGAGCCCCGCGACGATCGTGCGTGCCAGCATCACGAACGCAGGGCCGTACACGCAAATCGGCACGGGCGCAGGACGCCATTGCCAATCCGCTGCGTCGATCAGGGCATCGCGTACCGCCACGTGGTGGACGTACGGGTCGAGGCCCAGGCGCGCCATTTCGCCGTACGCGGCATACGCGTACACGTCGCTTGAAAACAGCGGAAGCCAGAACCACCCGGCGATCAGCGCAAACATCGCTGCTGCGAACGTTTTAGCGAGTGGCGGCGGTGCGCGAAGCAGTTGTACGTAGGGAACGAAGGCCGCCGCAATCGTAGCCGCAAGCACGATCCAGGTGAGAGCGCCGTGATGTCCCCAGTTCGTCGCAACGACCAGCGGCTGCGCGAGATCGACGGCGAAGGCGGGTGAGAGGGCATGCAGCAGCCAGCGGCTTACGACCGCGCCGGCTGCGAAGCAGACGGCGATTCCGAGGGTTTTCACGTGCGTGATCGCGCCGCGATGCCGAGTGCAATCAGCGCGATCCACGGCTCGCCAACCTTCGGGTAGAAGACGAGATAATCTACGAATTGATGCGCGACGAGAGCAACTGATGCGGCCAGCGCCGCGAGCGTCCACGGCGACGATCGCGCGCTGCGCGCAAGCGAGCTCAATACCGCCGCGATCCAAGCCACGGTCGCGCCGAAGAGCACGACGCCGCCCTCTGCCAGCGTTTGGAGATACCAACTGTTGGCGTGCGTGCGTACGCCGTATACGCCGGCGCGGCCGAGCTCCAGTTCGAAATTGTTTGCGCCGATGCCGAGCAACGGATGCGTGCGAAAGAAGAAAAGAGCTGCCCGCCAGAGCTCGGGCCGATATCCGACGCCACCCGCATAATCGCCCGTGATCGGAAGCTCGTGCCAATACAGCGGTGCCGCGATCCACCAACCTGCGGCACCGGCCGCTCCGCAGATCGCGCCCCCCAGGGCCGGCAAGAGTTCTCGCCGGTGCTGCCAATACGTTGCCGCCACAATTGCAGCGGCGAGCGCCGCGCATGCGATGCCTGTGCGCGAGAACGTGAGTACGAGCGCGCAAGCCGCTAGGCCCACGAGCCAGCGTACCGCGCGTTCCGGCGCGCTGAAGTTCCATGCGAGAAGCAGCGCGATCGCGACCTCGAGATACCCCGCGAGCTGATTGGGACCCTCGAGAAGCCCGGCGATGCGCGGCGCCGGCGCGCCGCGCAAGACGACGATCGACGATGAACCGATGAATTCCTCGATCAGTGCCGAGACGATGACCAGCGCGATCGACGCAAACCACGCGCGCCGAAGGAGCGTGTCGTCGCGATCCAGCCGGTATCCGGCGAACACCGTCGCAAAAAGCAGTCCGTAACCGATCCATTTCGCGATTTCTCCCGCAGTCGCGGCGCGGTACAAGCTGGGAATGAGCGTGAGCGCGATCGCAACGATCACTCCACCGAATGCCGCGAGCACCGGACGGGCATCGCGCAGTCGAACCTCGTGCAAGCGAGGGACGATACCGGCGAACACGGCGATCAGGACGACCTTCGGCAGCGTGACCGTCGTCTCGAAGATACGCGCCGAAAGCAAGATCGGCAAACAAACGATCAATGCCGCCAGACCGTAGGAGGGCCGGCGAAGTGTCAGCGCGAGTGAGATCAAGAACGCGGCGGTGAACGCGATCAGTTCCGACGGCGTCAGAGGCACGCGCGTGCCTTCGCGCCCACGCAGGTGGTCTCCTCAATCGTCGCAACGAAAAGAGGCGCATGGATCAAGCAGCGATGCGACGCGCGATCGAGCGCAAACGGGATGGTGCTTCGCTCGAGCCGGCGATATGGAACGCAATCGTCGAGGCCTATATGGACGGCGACGTTGACGATGCGCAGATGGCGTCGCTTGCAATGGCGTGCGTGTGGCGCGGCTTGGATCAATTCGAGGCGGCGGCGCTTACACGTGCCATGGTGGCAAGCGGCGCGACGCTGCGATATCCGGACGGGATGTTCGTCGTCGACAAACATTCCAGCGGCGGCGTGAGCGACATCGTTTCGCTGGTAGCGGTTCCGCTGGTGGCCGCATGCGGCGTCCGCGTCGCCAAGCTTTCGGGCCGCGCCCTGGGCCACACCGGGGGAACGATCGATAAGCTGGAGGCGATCGCCGGCTTCGACGCGACGCCTTCGATGGAAGCCTTCGTTCGGCAAGTCGAACGCGTCGGCTGCGCGATCGCCGCGCAAAGCGAGTCGTTCGCGCCGGCCGACAAGCGGCTCTATCATCTGCGCGATCACACGGCAACGGTGCCGAGTATCGGATTGATCGCTTCCTCGATCGTTTCCAAGAAAGTGGCGGGCGGAGCCAATGCGTTCGTCTTCGACGTTAAATGCGGAACTGCGGCGTTCATGCGAGATGTCGATCAAGCCAAGGCGCTGGCGCGGATGCTGGTCGACATCTCCGAGCAATTTGGTCGCAAGGCGCGAGCGATCGTGAGCGACATGAACGAGCCTCTGGGACGCTGCGTCGGCACGGGGATCGAAACCATCGAGGCGCGAGACGTATTGCGCGGGCGCGAAGGCGACGAGCGCGTGCGAGGCGGATGCGTGCAGATCGCGGCAGCGATGCTGGAGTTAGGCGGTGCCGCTGCGCCGCGCGAACGTGCGACGCGCGCGCTGGACGACGGCAGCGCCTACGAGAAATTCGTCGAGATGATCGAGGCGCAAGGCGGAACGCGCGCGGCGCTCGAGGCGCTTGCGCCTGCGCCGGGCCTTGCGGTGTTGCGGGCGAGAAACGTCGGCTCGCTCATCGCGATCGATGCCGTCCGGCTTGGGCACGCGGCGCGCGCACTCACCGAACGCAGCGCGACGGCGGGACTGCGCTTGCACGTTCGCGTCGGCGATCGCGTCGAACGCGGTGCCGTTCTCGCCGAGATATTCGGAGAGGGCATCGATCCCGCATCGATCGAGCCCGCATTCCTCATCGGTGACGAGTCACCGATGAGCCGGCCTCTGGTTTACGCTACGATCTAGAGATGGAGGGCGAGCGTTACGCCTTTGTCATCCCGAGCGTAGCGAAGCGTAGTCGAGGGACCGCGGCGCAAGGCGTGTGAGCTTGAAACGAAGATAAGCCGGCCATTTGTCATCCCGAGCGTAGCGAAGCGTAGTCGAGGGACCGCAGCGCATGCCTGTGAGCTTGAAACGAAGATACACGTTGGCGGGGTCCCTCGACTACGCTTCGCTACGCTCGGGATGACAAGTGTTGCGACGCTCGGGATGACAAGTGTTGCGACGCTCGGGATGACAAGTGTTGCGACGCTCGGGATGACAAGTGTTGCGACGCTCGGGATGACAA
>Ga0153924_1000293_pt1 | contig 33029 bp, 37 predicted proteins | sample TSNJ008MetaG_FD_104709 | JGI IMG/M metagenome (GOLD analysis project Ga0153924, IMG submission 104709) | Attine ant fungus gardens microbial communities from New Jersey, USA - TSNJ008 MetaG | ecosystem: Host-associated > Fungi > Mycelium > Unclassified | place: USA: New Jersey, Wharton State...
ATGTAACTGAAGATAAAATAGTAATTTTTTATGCAGCACAGGTTATTTATTTCGTGATTGTATTAGGATTATATCCTATGTTTTATCCTAAGATGAATCGTCCGCTGTTAAATAATATGTGTATGCTGCTTGCGATTAGTTTTATTATTTTAACAAGATTAAATTATACAAAATCTATAAAGCAGTTTCAGATTGTTGCAGTAGCAACAGTCATCACTATGATAATACCATTTTTAATCAGCAAGCTGAAAATTCTCTACAAATGGACTTGGGTCTATTGTGTATTAGGCATTATATTATTAGGGATTGTTCTTGTTACATCTCTTTCAACATACGGAGCGAAATTATCAATTGACCTAGGATTTATTTCCATTCAACCGTCTGAATTTGTTAAAATTTTATTTGTACTCTTTGTAGCCGGCATCTTGTCTAAATCCACATCCTTTAAGACAGTTGTAACCGCAACTATATTTGCAGCAGTATTTGTAATTATTTTGGTGATGTCAACCGATTTAGGAAGTGCATTAATATTTTTTCTCGTTTATTTATTTATGCTGTATGTGGCAACAAAAAAGACATGGTACTTATTTGCTGGGATGGTAGCAGGTTCAGCTGCTGCGGCTTTAGCCTATAAATTATTTAATCATGTGCAGGAAAGAGTCGCCGCATGGATTGATCCGTGGAGTATCATTGATGGGAAAGGATACCAGATTACCCAGTCTTTATTTGCAATTGGTACGGGAAGCTGGATTGGGGTAGGATTGTATCAGGGAATGCCGAATTCAATTCCAATTGTTGAAAAGGATTTTATATTTGCTGCAATTGCAGAAGAATTAGGCGGTTTTGTTGCTATTTCAGTTATCCTTATCTGCTTATGCTGTTTTATGATATTTATACAAGTAGCTATGATGCAAAATAATAATTTCAATAAATTAATCTCAGTAGGTTTAGGGATTGCATATACATTTCAGGTATTTTTGACAGTAGGCGGAGCAATGAAATTAATTCCGCTTACAGGTGTGACGCTTCCTTTAGTCAGCTATGGAGGAAGTTCCGTGTTAAGCACGTTAATCATATTTGCAATTATTCAAGGTTTGAATATTGTAGGCAATAGAGAGAGAGTTGAAAAAAATGAAGGACAAAAAGTCATCCAAAAACATGGATAAAAGCAGTGCTAGAAAAGAAAACAAAATTAATAAAGAAATTCTAAAAATCACTTATGTATTTGCAGGCTTATTCTTTTTATTATTAGGTTACTTTGTGTATTTTCAGGTAACAGAGGCGTCAGATGTCGTGAATAATGCATATAATAAACGACAAGAAAATTTTGAAGTAAAAGTAGTACGGGGGAAGATTTTGGCGAATGATGGAAAGGTGCTTGCGTATACGGATGTCGACGCAGACGGAAACGAGACCAGAGTCTATCCTTTTGACAATATGTTTGCCCATATTGTTGGTATATCTTCATATGGTAAATATGGAATTGAACTTACAAATAATTTTGATCTGCTGACATCTAATGCCAATGCACTTGAATTAATGGTAAATGAATTTGAAGATGAAAAAAGTATAGGCGATAATGTGGTGACAACCCTTGATATTGGTCTGCAAAAAGCCGCTTATAATGCTTTAGGTAATTATGACGGCGCAGTAGTGATACTAGAACCTAGTACGGGAAAAATCCTGGCAATGGTATCTAAACCGGATTATAATCCAAATAATATTGATGCTATATGGGATAGCCTCAATGCGAAAGACAATACCGAATCCGTATTAGTAAATAGAGCTACACAGGGTTTATATACACCGGGATCAATATTTAAGATTTTTACATCTTTAGCATATATTAGAGAAAACAGTAACTATGAAAAATACAGCTTTACCTGTACCGGAAGTATAGACTTTAATTTATCGGACGGGTATCGGATCAAATGCTTTAATCATTCGGTTCATGGTACGCAAACATTAGAAAACGCATTTGCATATTCTTGTAATGGTGCATTTGCCACGATAGGAAATGGACTAAATAAAGCTGAATTTTCAAAGCTTGGATCAACGATGTTATTTAACAGTGACTTACCGTTAAGTTTAGTTTATAGCAAAAGTAGACTTGATATCTCTGATGAATCTACTATTTTTGAAATGACCCAGACTGCAATCGGGCAAGGTACGACAGTATTGACACCGATTCATATGGCAATGGTAGTATCCGCAATAGCGAATGACGGCGTTTTGATGAAACCATATGTTGTAAAGAAAATAGAAAACTATGCAGGCTCAAAAGTAAAAGAATTTAAGCCATCTAAATATAAAAGTTTAATGAACGAAGAGGAAGCAAGTATTCTGCAAGGGTTTATGCAAAGTACGATTAAATATGGAACAGCCACTGCTTTAAAGTCTAATTTATATGATGCGGCGGGAAAAACCGGTACTGCAGAAATTGACTCAAATGGAAACATAAATTCCTGGTTTGCTGGATATGCTAAAAAAGATGGAAAAGATATAGCATTTGCGGTAGTACTGGAAAATATACCTTCAGGAAGCGGTAATGCTGTAAATGTAGTAAAAAGTATATTAGACAGTTATTATTCAGAGTAATAGCAATCGTTGTTCTTCCGGAGCTTCTTGCGTTAGCGATACCCACTTGATAATAAGCAGAGATTGATGTATACTAGATGTAAGTCATAAGACACACCAATATAACAGGAGGTTTTGCAATGATAGAAGCAATTAGCTGTGGCGGTGTGGTTATATATAGAGGCAAGATATTACTATTGTACAAGAATTATCGAAACAAGTACGAAGGATGGGTGTTGCCGAAAGGAACGGTAGAAGCTGGTGAAGAATTCAAAGATACGGCTTTGCGGGAAGTTCGTGAAGAGACTGGTGTTAATGCATCTATTATTAAATATGTAGGAAAAAGTCAATACACATTTAGTATTTTGAAAAATATTGTCGAAAAAGAAGTGCATTGGTATTTGATGATGGCTGACAGCTACTATAGTAAACCACAACGAGAAGAACATTTTGTTGATGCAGGATATTATAAATATCATGAGGCGTATCATATGCTTAAATTTTCAAATGAAAAGCAAATATTAGAAAAAGCATATAATGAATATTTGGATTTGAAAAAAAGCAATCTTTGGGGTAGTAAAAAGTATTTTTGATGGATAAGGAGAGATTAGCAGAAATGTTACTCTCTTTTTTCACCTTACAGGAAAGAACCTTATCAGAAGCAGATAAGGAAGAGGATGAAATGTAGTAATCTTCCATAATATAAAATAAATAAAAGGAGTGAATTTTAATATAGATTGTGATAATATTATAAATAAAAGTACAATAATATTAGGTTATGCACAGGAGCAGAGATGAATATCAATTATCAAAAAGAATTAGATTTATTAATAGATGATTTACATAAAGAAAAGAAAATGCCCAGCTTATTACTGCACAGTTGCTGTGCGCCTTGCAGCAGTTATGTACTAGAATATTTGTCACAGTATTTTAAAATCACAGTATATTACTATAATCCCAATATATTTCCAAAGGAAGAATATGAATATAGGATTAAAGAGCAGCAAAAACTAATCGATTTATTACCGGCTAAATATAAAGTGGAGTTTATCCCCAGTGATTATACACCAATAGACTTTTTTCAAATTTCCGAAGGATTGGAGAGGGAAAGAGAAGGCGGGATGCGTTGTATAAAATGCTATAGATTACGTTTAGAAGAGGCAGCCAAACTGGCTAAAAGAATGAAGTTTGATTATTTTACAACAACTTTGTCAATCAGTCCAATGAAAGATGCCGCCGCTCTTAATATAATCGGAAAGGAATTAGAAAAAGAGTACGGAATGAAATATCTTATCTCTGATTTTAAAAAGAAGGATGGTTACAAGCGCTCTGTTGTATTGTCTAAACAATACGGCTTATACAGGCAGGATTATTGTGGCTGTATCTTTTCTAAAGAAATAAGTAATACCTTGCAATAGTTTTAATGACTTATAACATATAAAGTCATTATCTTGCATAAGACAGAAATCTATGTTATATTATATCGAGCTAACTATTTACATTAGATACACTAGATAATTTGTCAATTTGACTAATTTAAAGCAATAAAGGAGATAGAAGTATGAAATGCAGTAAATGTGGCGAAGAATACAACGAAAATCAAGCATTTTGCTTAAAATGCGGTAATCCCATTGAAATATTAAAAGATTTGGATCATATTGAAGAAGAAATATCTAACAATGTGGAAGAATTCATGGGGAATTCCATGCGAAAATATGCTGAAAGTACATTGGATGAAGACGACTTTCCCATCGAAATAGACTTCTCAGATTACATACCTATTGATGGTGTACGCAAGGGACTTAATGTGATTGGTGTAGATAAACCTGATAAATCAGTTGTAGTTCTTGATGATGAAGATGAAGATGAGATAGCATCGGAATTTAATGGCAGACACATTTCAAATACTAAGAGAAAGAATCCGAAAGACAATAAAGCGGGAAGAAAAAACGGCAAAAAAAATAAAAAGAAAAATATTGGAACGGCTATTGGAGTCATAGTGATTATTATATTGATTGCCGCAATCATTGGTGTCGCCTACAAATTGATCTTTGGCAATGATAATGCAACCTTTAACCGCTATTATGATAATGCGATGACTTTTTATGAAAAGTCAAGTTACGATGCTGCTTCATCCGAGTTTATACGGGCAGATAATGCCGCCAATAGCAAGGAGCAGCATATCAAAGCCAAAGAAATGTTATGGAAAACATATTCTGCAATGGAAGGGAAAGAGATAGAGACAATCGCTATATTAGAAGAACTGATTAAATTGAATCCAGATAAATTAGAATACTATGAAGCACTGATCGTTCTATACCAAAATACTGATAACACTGCTAAGCTTGAAGCATTGATGGAGGCTGTGAAAGGTAATGAGATTGGAGAAAAGCTGGCGGATTATGATTTTTCAGTACCGACATTCAGTGTGGAGTCAGGTGAATATTTTGAGCCGATTAGTGTGGAAATAAAAAGTATTAAAGGCTATGTGATTTATTATACAAAAAATGGTAAGGATCCGACGGTTGACTCAAAAGTATATAAAAAGCCGCTTGTATTTGGTGATAATGGGGAAGTGACATTAAAAGCCATAGCAGTAAGCCCTAAGGGAATCAAAAGTGAAGTTGTTACAGTAACATATAAGCTCAATGCCATTACCAATCCTGTTATAGTACCGGATAGTGGAGAATATACTGAATTGACGAAAATCAAAATAACGGTACCGGAGGGTGCAAAAGCATATTATACATTGGATGAGACCGATCCAAGTAAAGAATCTATAGAGTATAAAGAAGAATTTGATATGCCACTAGGAAACACAGTCCTCAAAGTGATTATATATAACTCGGCAGATGTGCCAAGCAATATAGCACAGAGAGTATACCGATTAGTGCCATATAGAGCCTATTCCTATGATGCGGCTTTAGATAAACTTAAGAATGTGCTTGTAATAAAAAATATTCTTGAAAATGTAAACGGACTATTTAATGATGGTTCTGAAATGGAGTTTTCATATATGCAGACAGAAGTTATCGACTCAAAAGAATACTATTTGATTAAAACAATTCATAATGCCACAACCCAGATCTATGCAGTCAGCTGCTCTGAGGGTGAGGTATCAATCGCTAATGAAAAAGATGGAAAATACAAATTAGATTCAATTACACAATAAGAAGTCCGGTTGTGATGGAAATGTATTACAATTGATGATTCAAAGAGTCAGTTTTGTTTGAATAGGAGGATTATATGGTAAAACATATCGTAATGTGGGACGTTAAGGAAGAAGTAGATGATAAAGCTGCTGCTATGCTTAAAGTCAAAGAGTTACTGGAAGGTTTAGATCATGCAGTGGAAGGAATTATCAGCATTAAAGTGATTATAAATGAGATGGACTCAAGTAATAGAGACCTTGCGTTGATAAGTGAATATGAAGACTATGAGGTATTAGAGAAATATCAAACATGTGAAGGACATGTAAATGCGGGAGTGTATATCAGAAGTGTTTTAACAAACAGAGCCTGTATGGATTATGAAATTTAAAAAAAGAATGCCATTCTAGGATGACTTCATTTGCAAAGTGCGTTCACGCAGCACATGAAAGATTAATCATCCCAGAGTGGTTTATTATCCTAATTAGGAAACTAGTTGGTTTATTCGAACAACTCCATATACAATTGTTCGATTAATTCTTCAATAAGAGAAGGGTCAGTATCGGAGAATTCAGCATTTAATGCAGCTTTTATATGTTTATAGCGTTCAAAATACAAGTCGGTTTCGGATATATCATCAGCCAGTGTATGATCAATATCTGTGGAGCTTAAATGCTCTAACCCCCAGTTTCTTATTGTATTGATAAGATTTTCTTCATCAACGATTTCATATTTAAGAGCTTTGGACTTTGAATAACTGAAAAGACCAATAATAAAAAAAGTCAAAAATACAATACCCATGGTACTATAGAATACCCATTTGATATCAGTATCCAGAGGTATTAAATGAATGATACCAGCTATTTCCAATACTAAAACGACTAAACCTAGAGTTCCGACTAAAAGCAGTGTAAAGGCGGAAGAAGATAAATCTTCATATTGTGTTTTTTTATTTACAAATGTTTTTACAGCGGGTTCATCATCTTCACCGGCTCCATCATCTTCATCATCATTTTCATCATCAACTTGGCTTTCTGCTTCCATGATGTCCTTGAAAAATGTTAAAAGTAACTGCTTTGCCATTTTAAATTCTTTTATGGCTACAGTAATCTCAAATGTTTCATCGTCTAAATTATAGGACATATCACAACTCTTTATATCATTATTCTGCAAATGATTTAGGATAGGTCGTAATTCATCTTCGTTGCGATCTTGATATAATACTAAGTATTCTTTCATAATCTACTCCATTCCGCCGAGCCAAATGTCAGATTTGGCGATGGTATCACTAATTGTGATGCGCTTCGGCACAAATTTTCTAGTTGAATAATTACTACACCTACTGTAAAGGTGATAGAATCTTCAAAAGTATTATATAATATTTTACAAATAATGACAAGTATAAAGATTGGCACGCAAAGCACGTCATGGAGGTTGATATGAAAATAAGTATCATTGCAGTCGGTAGGTTAAAAGAAAAATACTTTGTAATGGCAGTTGATGAATATATAAAAAGACTGAGCAGATATTGTAAATTAGAAATAATTGAAGTTGCGGATGAGCAGACCCCGGACCACGCCTCTGTATTGCAGGAAGATATCATAAAAGAAAAAGAGGCTGCAAGAATACTAAAAAAGATAAAAGAAGACAGCTATGTGATCACATTAGAAATACTTGGTGAGATGATCACATCTACGGAACTGGCTGACAAAATCGACCTGTTAGGGCTTAACGGAAAGAGCCATATCACATTTGTGATTGGAGGTTCATTAGGACTGCATACCAGTGTAAGTAAAAGAGCCGATTATAAGCTGAGTTTTTCTAAAATGACATATCCGCATCAAATGATGAGAATTATATTATTAGAACAAATATACCGAAGCTTTAGAATATTAAAAAATGAGCCATATCACAAATAGTTAATTGGAATAATTTAATTTAAAAAAGCAATTGACAATCATTATCATTTGGCATATACTCATATTAGGTAAATAAATTCAATATCTGGATAAGGAGATGAGATTGATGGCTTTAGCATTTACAGCAGTTGGCGATGAAAAAAAAATACAGGATTTTAAAGGAAACGATGACACAAAAAGGCATCTGAATGATTTAGGATTTATTAAAGGTGAGAAGATCAGAGTATTGTCTGAGAATTCCAGTGGTTTGATTGTAATGGTAAAAGGAGTACGTATTGCTATAAATAGGGCGTTGGCTCTTAAAATAATGGTAGCATAAGTTTGCTTATTATTGAAGTTAGGAAGGAGATTATTATGACACTTAAGGAAGTGAAGATAGGTGAAAGTTGTGTTGTGACATCATTAGGAAAAAAAGGAGTTGCCAGAAGAAGAATTATGGAGATGGGAGTTACTCCCGGAGTAACTGTTAAAGTAATCAAAGTAGCACCTTTCGGCGATCCGATTGAAGTTAATGTAAGAGGATATGAGCTTAGCTTAAGGAAAAGTGAAGCAGAACAAATTATAGTAGAAAAAGTATAATTTTTTTTAGACAAAGGTTAGCTAAAACTAACTGTGGTTAACCTTTATTATAAACAATACAGTAGTAGGAGGAATTATGTCAATTAAAATAGCATTAGCCGGTAATCCAAACTGTGGAAAAACAACATTGTTTAATTATCTAACAGGTGCAAAACAGCATGTAGGCAACTGGCCTGGAGTGACAGTTGATAAAAAAGAAGGTACATATCGAAAAAATAAAAGTGTGAAAGTACTTGATTTACCGGGTACATATTCCTTATCACCATATTCGGCTGAAGAAATTATAGCCAGAGATTATATTGTGAAAGAAAGACCTGATGTGGTTATTAATATTATTGATGGTACTAGTATAGAGAGGAATCTATATTTAACATTACAGATAATTGAAACAAAAGTTCCAATGGTAATTGCTGTTAACATGGAAGATGAAATGAAGCTAAAAGGTATTACTGTTGATTATGATAAGTTATCAAAAAAATTAGGTATTCCGGTATTACCGATTATAGCCAGGAAAGGAACTGGTGTAATTGAATTAATAGATGCGGCTTTAGTAGTTGCGGAAAAAGCCGGCATACCAAATGAATTATCTTTATTTGATGAAAATATCAATGCTGCACTAGAAAAATTATTACCAATTTTACACGGTCAAAACGAAAATGAAAAAACATGGAAAGCAATCAAGCTGTTAGAAAGTGATGAAGTAGTACTTGCAACAATTCCGGCTGCTGCAAGAGAAAAAGTGAAAGCGATTATAGATACTGCTGATAAAAATGCAGACGGCGATGTAGAAGCTAAAATCGCTGATTTAAGATATCAATACATAGCTAAAATAGTAAAAGAGAGTGTGAAAAAGAAAAGCGAAAAGCATATAGAGACAGTGTCAGATAAATGGGATAAGATTCTTACAAATAGAATTTTGGCGCTTCCAATCTTTGCTGTTATTATGTTTTTGATGTTTGAAATCACTTTTGGCAGTAGTTTTATTGGGATCGGAGCATGGTTACAGTCAATCGTCTGTGATTTTTGGGATGGACCATTTACAGAGGCTGTTTTAACAGGTTTAGAAAATTTAGGTGCAGCAACTTGGCTGTTATCACTTTTCGGAGATGGAATTTTAGCCGGTTTAGGCGGAATTATTTCCTTCTTACCGCAGATATTAATCCTGTTTTTATTACTATCTGTTTTAGAAGATACAGGATATATGGCAAGAGTTGCATTTGTAATGGATCGAATTTTTAGAAAATTTGGTTTAACAGGTAAATCATTTATTCCGTTATTAATGGGATTTGGCTGTTCCGTACCAGCGCTTATGGCTGCCAGAACATTAGAAAATGATAAAGACAGAAGAATCACAATGATGATTACTCCATTTATGTCATGTGGCGCCAAATTACCAATATATTTAATGTTTATCGGTACATTGTTTGATGAAAAATATCGAACAATAACGTTATTTGGTGTTTATTTCTTAGGCATAGGTGTTGCGATTTTATCTGGAATCATCTTGAATAAACTGATTAAGAGCGACAGTGTATCACACTTTATTATGGAACTCCCCGAATATAGGTTACCGACTATAAAAAGTGTATTAATCCATGGCTGGGAGAAAATCAAAGGTTTTGCAGTGAAAGCCGGTACTGTTATTTTTGCATCAACAATTTTAATTTGGTTCCTGGCAAGTTTTAATGTGGGTTCATTTAATGGAGAAAATGCGAAAATAAATGATGATGGAAGCATATTATGTGAGATGGATGATAGTTTCCTTGCAAGTGCAGGGAATGGAGTCAAAGTAATATTTATGCCGTTGGGCTTTGGCGATAACTGGAGACCGGCAGTAGGTGTTGTAACCGGATGGATTGCAAAAGAAAATATTGTTGCAACATTTTCACAATTGTATGCAGATGAGACAGTGATAGATGCTTATATAGATACTTTAACTGAAAAAGAGATTCAAGAAAAAGAACTTTTGGATGATAATGATAAAGTTGATCCGGATGCTGCCGCCGAAGCATATGATGAAGCGCTTATGGAGGGTGTAGTTGATTTGCCGGCACTTAAAGGTCCCCGGGAGGAAGGTGGATTTGACAGATTGACAGCATGGTCTTTTATGGCATTTAATTTACTATGTATGCCATGTTTCGCAGCTGTTGGTGCGATGAGAAGAGAATTAGGAACCTGGAGACGAACCCTTCAGGCAATTGGCTTCCAGATGCTTACAGCTTGGATCGTAGCATTTTTGATTTTCCAGATTGGAAATTTATTTCTATAGGAAATTGTGCCCTATAATTAAGGAGGTGGATCCCATGATTAATTGGATTTTGGGTATACTCATAGTGACAGCTGTGATATTTATTAGCGGAAGAGGAATATATAACTTAAAACATCCGGAAAAAGCAGTTTCTTCCTGTGGATGTGGCGGTAGCTGCAGTAGTTGCAGCAGTAACTGCAGTCAAAAAGAAATCATATAATTGTATTAAGATACCCTCAGTTGGCAAAACAGTGTGTTACTTTGTCAATTGAGGGTACAATTGTATAATAAGAATATTTATGGGGATGTTAGCGTATCGACAATGTAAGTTTATTTTGTTGGTTGCTATTTACATTGAGATAATATAAAATATATTTATATAAAAAAAGCATGGTTTAGCTATATTCAATTACATAGTTAAATACTATTTAATACAGGTGATTGGAATAATACAAGTCGAAAAAGCAAAAAATACACAAATATTGGAGCGACATGAAATGAATTTAAAAGACAGGGCGAAAAAACTCAAGACAGATATTCCCGCAGTATTTTTAGCAATGAAAAGAAAAGAAACACCAATTTTAGCAAAAGCCTTAGCAGGAATAACTGTGCTTTATGCTCTTTCTCCTATCGACTTAATTCCTGATTTTATCCCTGTACTTGGTTATCTCGATGATATAATCATACTTCCTGCACTCATCGCATTGACAGTAAAAATGATACCTCGTGAAGTATTTAATAAGTGTCGTACACAATCAGAGGGATTGTGGGCTGATGGGAAGCCTAAAAAGTGGTATTATGCTATTCCAATAGCTGTAATTTGGCTATTCATTTTGTACCTAATTGTCATAGAACGGAGATTATGATGGAAACAAAAAGATTAGAAATAAGAAGATTCAACTCTGATGATTGGCAAGATTTATATGATTATTTATCAGATGAAGAAGTTGTCAGATTTGAACCCTACTCCACTTTTAATAAAGAGCAAGCGAAAAAAGAAGCAGAACGGCGTGCAAATGACGATTCCTTTTGGGCTGTTTGCCTGAAAGAGAATAATAAGTTGATAGGTAATCTATATTTTTGCCAACAAGAACCCAAAAAGTTTATGACATGGGAAATAGGCTATGTGTTTAACAGAACTTTCAGCGGGAAAGGATACGCGACGGAGAGTAGCGATAGGCTTTTACAATATGGATTTGAGACATGTAATGCTCATAGAATACAAGCTCATTGTAATCCGCAAAATATTGCTTCTTGGCGATTACTTGAAAGACTTCGTATGCGCAGGGAAGGCTATTTTATTCAGAAAGCATTTTTTCATTGCGATGAACAAGGCAATCCTTTATGGCATGACGCATATGAGTATGCCATTTTGTCTAATGAATGGTTTGAACGTTCAAAATAACTGAACTTATCATAAAGGTGTTTTATAGCGAAAAGGCAGAGATGTACTCAATTAAAGAATCATCGGAAAAGCTAAATAAATCTGCTGTTAAAAACTGGTTTTAAATATTTGAAAAGGTTAGAAATCAGGAAGATAATATATGGAACACTGAAAAAAGTGAGAAAAATATAGTTTATATTGATGCTACTGGCTATGCCGCTTCTGCAAAAGTGGAATATAAATTTTCGACCTATATCTATACCGATTATTATAACTTATTAAAAATAGAAGGTCATTGGTATATAGTATACAAAACTTTTGATACTGAATATTTCAAGTGATATGATGCTCGAATATTATAAGCCAGTATTCTCCTAGATGATAATATAGAAAGTAAATTTATGCCGATGAGCGTCACAAATTAATGATGCCATCGCCAAATCTAACATTTGGCTCGGCGGAATGGAGTAAATATGAGATTATTTGATAAATCAAACAAATTAGAGAATGTATGCTATGATGTCAGAGGTCCGGTAGTAGATGAAGCCAATCGTATGATTGCCAATAACATCAAGATATTAAAGCTTAATATAGGAAACCCAGCCCCGTTTGGCTTTCATGCCCCGGCAGAACTTCTTGGAGATATTACAAATAATCTGTTAGACTCACAAGGCTATTCTGATTCCAAGGGAATTTACTCAGCAAGAAAAGCAATTATGCGGTATTGTCAATTTAAACAGATTCCAAATGTTACTATAGATGACATATATACAGGGAACGGAGTAAGTGAATTAATTACGATGTCTATGCAGGGTCTATTAAATGATGGAGATGAGATATTGATACCGATGCCGGATTATCCATTATGGACTGCGTCAGCAAATTTATCTGGCGGAAAACCGGTTCACTATATCTGTGATGAATCGTCAGATTGGTATCCTGATTTAGATGATATAGAAAAGAAGATTACAGACAAGACAAAGGGGATTGTTGTAATCAATCCGAATAATCCAACCGGTGCTTTATATCCAGTAGATTTACTGGAACGAATCGTTGAAATTGCAAGGAAACATGAATTAATTATATTTGCAGATGAAATTTATGACCGCTTGGTATTTGATGGATTAGAACATACGTCAATTGCTTCTTTAGCACCGGATTTATTGTGTATAACATTTAATGGATTATCTAAATCTCATAAGATTGCTGGTTTTAGAAGCGGCTGGATGAGTTTAAGCGGCAATAAGTCAAATGCCAAAGGGTACATTGAAGGGCTGAATATGCTATCGTCTATGCGGTTATGTTCTAATGTACCGGCACAATCCATTATTCAGACGGCGCTGAGTAATCTTCAAGAGACAGATGAATTATTATTGCCGGGTGGGAGAATCTATGAGCAGAGAGAGTTTATCTATCATGCTTTAAATGATATTCCCGGAATTACTGCGGTAAAACCTAAAGCGGCGTTTTATATTTTCCCCAAGATTGACACTAAGAAATTTAGTATTAAGGATGATGAGAGGTTTGTTCTGGACTTTTTGAGGGAGCAAAAAGTACTTTTAGTACATGGAGGCGGATTTAATTGGCAAAAGCCAGATCATTTTAGAATCGTTTATCTTCCCATTATAGAAGACTTACAGAAAGCGGCGGATAAATTGAAACTGTTTTTAAATACATATCAACAATAGTGATAACAAATAAAATAGAGTAATAAAAAGCAAGGACCAGCATATATTTTCCTAAAGAAGGTGATAAATATGGCAAAGGACTTGCTTTTATTTTTGGGAAAAAATATACGAAAAATGTTGGACAATCCCAATATTGATATACCTAAACTGCAGGAGATTAGACTGCGGATCAACAGACCGCTTATGATTGTCTATAATAACAACGAATATATTGTGGACAAAACAAATGATATTCATCATGTAAAAAACCCCTATATTGTTGATTCGATGGATATAAGAGAGACATTAGAGTATATCAGCAGCTATTCCATGTATGCCTATGAAGAAGATATCAGGCAGGGATTTATTACGGTAGAAGGCGGTCATAGAATCGGACTGGCAGGCAAAGTAGTTGTGGAACAGGGTGAAATCAAAACAATAAAAAATATTTCATTTATAAATATCAGGCTGTCGCATCAAATCAAAGGATGTGCCAATTCAATTATAGATATGATAAAAAAAAATAAGACAATTTATCATACCCTGATTATTTCCCCACCCGGTTTTGGGAAGACAACACTCTTAAGAGATTTAGTCAGACAAGTCAGTGATGGTGAACATGGCTTATATCCTTTAAATTCAGTTATTATTGATGAACGTTCGGAAATAGCCGGATGTTATCAGGGGATACCGCAAAATGATGTGGGAATCAGGACAGATGTATTGGACTGTTGTCCAAAAGACAAAGGTATGCTGATGGCAATCAGAACGATGTCTCCGAAGGTGATTGCAATTGATGAAATTGGTGATAGAAAGGATGTAAAAGCGGTCGAATATTCCATTAACTGCGGATGTAAAATATTAGCTACAATACATGGTAACAGCTTAGAAGATATATTAGCAAGGCCTCATATACAGGAAGTAGTAAAAAATAATTTGTTTGAAAGATATGTAATAGTGGAAGCAAAAGGATGCTATAAAGTAGTTGATAATGAATAAAATTACAGCTTGTACATTTTCTTTGAAAATCAGTAATAATTAATCGGCGCCAGACATAGTATAGATTAACCACATATTTGGTACAAACTATAAGGTGAGGTGATAATATGCTTCTGAAAGTAATGGGTGCTGTTTTAGTAATATTAGGAAGTACCGGAGTGGGATTTTATTATAGCAGCATGTTAAGCGAAAGAACCAATGAATTAAACAATCTAAAAAAGATTATTATAATGCTCCGGGGAGAAATTAACTATAATCATTCCACTATCAGTGAAAGCCTTAGTGTTATTGCAAAAAGGACAAAGCCGCCGTTTGATATTTTTTTGCAGGAGACAGCAGATAAACTCAGAGAAATGCCGGGGGAAACCATTGGGAGCATATGGAAAGAAATGATAAAAATACATCTACAAGGTACAAGCCTAAAAGATAAGGATATTGAACGCCTAGCATTATTAGGTGATGATTTAGGATATTTAGATAAAAAAATGCAGTTATCTACCTTAGATTTATATTCCGAACATTTAGAACAGCAAATTCAGGACTCGCTTACAGATTATAACAAAAATAGCCGATTATACAGATGCCTTGGTATTATGGGAGGCATATTGATTACATTGGTTATTGTATAAAGGGAAAGGTAGTAAAGACAGATGGATGTTAATTTGATATTTAAAATTGCAGCTGTAGGTATACTGGTATCTGTAATCAGCCAGGTGTTAAAACATAGCGGAAGAGAAGAACATGCATTTTTAACAAGTTTAGCAGGATTGATTCTAGTACTGTTTTGGATAGTGCCATACATATATGATTTGTTTGAAACGATAAAGAAGTTATTCCAGTTGTGACAAGTCTACAGACAGCATAAACAGTATATTGGAAGAAAACAGGAATGAATGTACGTGCGTCAAAGCGCACAGATTGGAGCTGAAAAATGAATGTTGTTTTTATAGCTGTACTTGGCTTATCTGCTGTTCTTATTTCAATTCAGTTTAAAACCATTAAACAAGAATACAGCATGTATATCAGTCTGGGAGCATGTATTATTATTTTTATCTATTCATTAAGTAAATTATCAATCGTAATAGATGGAATCAATGAATTAAGCTCTTATATCAATATTAAATCTTCTTATGTGTCTACATTGATAAAAATTGTTGGAATTACCTATATTGCGCAGTTTACATCGGACATGTGCAAAGATGCGGGGTACAGTGCAATCAGCAACCAGATACAGATTTTTGGTAAATTAGCGGTACTTACAATCAGTATGCCGATTATACTTGCATTACTAGAAACAATTAATGGATTTTTAGTTTAAGTAGCGCTGTATACCAGCCTAAATACACGGAGGAATGGACATGAAAAAAATATTAATAGTCATTTTTGCCATACTGCTTCCGTGTATAGGAGCCCAGGCAGGCGAACTTAATACTGAGGATGATACGTATTTGGAAAATGCGATTGATGGAGTTGAGGAGTATGATTTTTCGGATATACAACAGTTCTTAGATGAAAATGTTGACAGTAAAAATATAGATTTTCTAAATACGGCAAAGCGGTTTATCACGGGTGAATCTACAAGTGTAATAACGGAATTATTTTCAGATATCAAGGACAAGTTATTGGTAGAGATTGATTTTAATAAAGGAAGTATCGGTAAAATAATTATTATAGCGATTGTAAGTGCCTTTTTTACAAATTTCTCTATGATATTTTCCGGAAACAATATATCAGAAACCGGATTTTATATTACATATATGCTGCTTATTACAGTATTAGTATCTGCATTTGGAGTAATTACATCGGTTGCTGCCAATGTAATATCAATGCTTTTGGATTTTATGAAAGCCTTGGTTCCGACTTATTTTATGGCGATTGGAATGACAAGCGGGACTGTTACGGCGGCGGCATTTTATGAAATTGTTTTGGTTATGATTACCGGGGTAAATTGGTTGTTTTTAAAAGTGATTATTCCGGCAATAAACATTTATGTTGTGTTAATGCTGGTAAACAGTATTTCTAAAGATGATTTTCTATCTAGATTTGCTGAATTAATTGAAACAATTGTTAAATGGCTAAGTAAAAGTGCAATGGCTGCAGTATTAGGTGTCAATATTATCCAAGGGATGGTATTACCATCTATTGATGCTATGAAAAATACTACGTTGGGAAAGGTTGTAAGTATAATACCGGGTATCGGCAATAGTGCAAATGCGGTAACTGAAATTTTGCTTGGCTCCGGACGAATTATTAAAAATGGAATAGGAGTAGCGGCGCTGGTTGTTATTATCGTAATGTGTTTGGTTCCGATTATTAAGCTGGCGGTGTTTACACTGATGTATCAGGGGACATCAGCGCTGTTGCAGCCGATTACAGATAAAAGAATCTTAGACTGTGTCAGCGCGGTTACAACCGGAACAAAACTTCTGCTAAGCAGTGTGGTTACGGCAACAGCACTATTTATTATAACCATTGCAATTGTATGTGTTTCTACCAATATCAGTACATAAAATTTTAATGAAGGGAATTGGCGTTTTAGTGGAAGCAATCTATAGTTGGGTTAAAAATATCGCATTTTGTCTTATTATAACATCTATTGTACTAAATGTACTTCCTGACAACAATTATAAAAAGTACGTGAAAGTATTTACAGGTATCCTGTTAGTAATAGTTATAATATCACCTTTGGATATCTTCGGGAATATCACCTTAAATATCGGTAGATTATTTGATACTATTTCTATCGAATCAGATGTAAAAGAATTGACCAATAACATTGAAAAAGAGCAGGAAAGCTATTTAGAGAGCAATATAGCTATTTATAAAGATAAAATAAAAGAACAAATCAATGAGCAGCTCCAGGATGATCAATATGTAGTAAAAACTTTGGATTTTACCATCGGAGCCAACAGTGGGATTTTAGGTATGGATATTGTTATTACCAAAGAAGGGATGCAAAATGGGATTAGCAGTATCGGAAAAATAACGATTGGAAATGAAGATGAATATACAAAAGACAAACAAGCATTAATATTGAAAATAAAAAATTTCATTAAAGACTTCTATAATTTAGAAACAAGTAATATAAATATAAGTATACAGAGGTGAGTTTGATGGAAGGTGAAAAAAAGAAGAAAAAAAAAATTAATTTAAAAGAAATAGGAATTGACAAGTTGGTGCTGATTATAATAGCAGGAGTCGTACTTGTTATATGTTCCTTTCCATCTTCAGACAAAGAGTCCGATAGTGGATCAAACAATAAAGTTGATTCAACAACTAGTCAAAGTCAGGACGATATTACATATGAACAACAGTTAGAGCAAAAACTTCAAGATATATTAAAAAATGTTGAAGGTGCCGGAAATGTTCAAGTGATGATCACTCTTAAGACTTCCTCTGAAAAGGTTATAAAAGAAGATAGTCAGTATTCAAAAAGTGATACTATTGAGAATGATAGCGAAGGAGGAAATAGGCAGATTAATGATATAAGCAGTCAAGGCAGCAGTGTTTTTACTACAGATGAAAATGGTAATAGTGTTCCATATGTTATCAAAGAAATCAGACCACAGATAGAAGGTGTGGCAGTAATTGCAGAAGGCGGAGACGATGCAGCCGTAACAACAAGCATAATAAATACAATCGAGGCACTATTTAATGTGTCTGCAAATAAAATTTCAGTTTCAAAAATGAGGGAGGTTAAATGAAGAAATTATTTAGAAGAAATCAAATAATAGTAACAGCATTGGCGGTAATGATTGCCATCGCAGGTTATTTAAATTATGCAGATAGTAATATTAATAAAAAATTGGATGCTGATGCAGCAAATGAAGTAGTAAATGGAGATAGTGACGACATTAATGAAGATTCAGATCAAATTTTGTCAAATGATGATTTATTAACTTCAGGAAAGGATATTGAAAGCCAGGACGGCGAAGAGACAACAACTGGTTCAGAAGAGACTACCGCAGCAGATCAGGCGGGAAATGAAGATGAGACGGAAACGAAAGCAGCGAATTCAGATCAGGCAAATGCAGATGGCGAAACAGTGAATCCGGGTGAAGCTGTATTGGTGAGTGGAATAGGAAACAGCAATTTTGCAGCAACTGCAAAGCTTAACAGAGAACAGGCAAGAGCAAAAAGCAAGGAAACATTACAGTCAATCATCGATAATTCGAATATTTCTGAAGCTGCAAAAGTTGAAGCCATTAATAAAATGGTAGAATTAACTGATATTACATCAAGAGAATCAGCGGCAGAGACACTTCTGGCGGCAAAAGGTTTTGAAAATGCAGTAGTGACAATCACTGACGGAAAAGTAGATGTTGCAGTAATTGCAGAAAAAATTTCAGATTCACAAAGAGCCCAGATTGAAGATGTCGTAAAAAGAAAAACAAATATTGCAGTAAAAAATATCTACATAATTCCCGTATCAGAATAAAGGTTTATATGATATTATTCTCTTATGTGTTTATGACCAGTGAATGGTTTGAATACATAAGAGATTTTTTTATATTAAGTATAAATTTGTTTCTTCTTGCAATTATGCTTATTTTTGGTATAATATTTGTATAAGTTTACATTACTATAATTATATAGGAGGTATTTATTGTGGAAGAAACAAGGAACACATATAAAATATATGAAGGCAGCCATATTGGTGAAGTACAGATTGCAGATGATGTAGTAGCGATTATAGCCGGACTGGCTGCAATGGAAGTAAAAGGTGTTGCATCTATGGCTGGTAATATAACATCAGAATTGATTTCTAAGCTGGGAATGAAAAAACTGTCAAAGGGTGTAAATATAGTAGTGGAAGACGGAGTTGTTACTGTCAGCTTATCATTAAATCTGGAATACAAATTTAATCTGGTTGAGGTATCAAGTAAAGTACAAGAGAAAGTAAAATCCGCTATTGAGAACATGACAGGTTTAAAAGTAGCAAGTGTGAATGTGAGTATTGCTAGTGTTAATGTTCAAAAATAATCTTTGAATATTGAAAAAGGCTGTTGCATACTAGGATGTGACAGCCTTTTATTTAGGAGGAAGACAGATGAATAGAAGACAGCTGAGAGAAAATGTATTTAAGCTATTATTTAATAAAGAATTTCATGACAAAACTGACCATGACGAGCAGACAAAGTTATTTTTTGAGTTTACTGATAATATAGATGATATCAGTGAACCGGATAAATCATATATCAATGATAAAGTGAATGAGATTATGTGTCATCAACCAGAAATCGATGCAGCTGTCAGTGAAGTGGCGAAAGGCTGGAATTTAAACAGAATGGGTAAGGTGGATGTAACCTTAATTCGTCTTGCTTATTATGAGATGCATTATTTAGATGAAATTCCTGTTAAAGTGGCAATTAATGAAGCGGTTGAACTGGCAAAGAAATATGGTGGAGAAGATTCGCCATCTTTTATCAATGGGATTCTCGCAAAGTTAGTAAAATAGACCGGTTTGGAGGAAATCGTATGGCAAGTGTATATTCAGTGAGCCAGGTAAATGCATATATTAAGAATATGTTCTCCCAGGACTTTGCACTTAATAATATTTACATAAAAGGTGAAGTCAGTAATTGTAAATATCATACTTCCGGACATATTTATTTTTCTCTTAAGGATGAGAAAGGTGTAATTCAGGCAGTGATGTTTGCAGGGAATCGCAGTGGACTTGAATTTAAAATGGAAGATGGACAAACTGTAATTGCTCTGGGAAGTGTGAACGTATATGAAATAGCAGGAAAGTATCAGCTATATGCTAAAGAGATTATTTTAGATGGTGCAGGTCTGTTATACCAGAAGTTTGAAAAATTGAAACAGGAATTAGAGGAGATGGGCATGTTCGCCGGGGAATATAAAAAAGCAATCCCCAGATATGCTACGAAAGTAGGAATTGTTACTGCTAAGACAGGTGCGGCGATTCAAGACATTAAAAATATATCAAGCAGACGTAATCCATATGTACAGCTATATCTGTATTCAGCATTCGTACAAGGTGAGGGCGCTGCCGTGAGTATCGTTAATGGAATACAATATCTTGACAATATGGGAGTGGATGTTATTATAGTTGGACGCGGAGGCGGTTCTATTGAAGATTTGTGGGCATTTAATGAAGAAATAGTCGCACACGCTATCTTTCACTGTAATACACCGATTATATCAGCAGTCGGTCATGAGACAGATACGACAATAGCAGATTATGTAGCGGATATGAGAGCGCCAACGCCGTCAGCGGCTGCAGAATTAGCCGTATTTGATTATCATGATTTCAGACAGACCTTACAGAATGTAAGTTATACATTGGGTATAAAGATAAGTAGACAGATTGATTATAGCAGGAATTTATTAGAAAAGTACAAGGTTAATCTGAAATATTTAAGTCCGGTTAATCAGGTTTTAACAAAGAGACAATATACGAGTGATATGTTGATTCAAATGCAGGATATACTGCAAAATAAAATTATTAATAACAGACACAGGCTGGCTGTCTTATCAGAAAAGCTTAACGGCTTATCTCCTCTAAATAAACTGGGCGGTGGATATGCCTATATAACAGATACGGATTTACAGCCGATTAATTCGGTGAAGCAGGTAAAAAAAGGCGGTAAGATGGAAGTTAGGTTAAAAGACGGGATACTTAAAACAGTTATAGAAAGTGTCAATAAAGGAGGGTTATAAATGGCAGAGAAAAAGATTACATTAGAAAATGCCTTTGAACAGTTAGAAGAGATCATATCAAAAATGGATGACGCCGATGTTTCACTGGAAAAATCCTTTGACCTATATCACAAAGGTGTTAAATTGGTTCAGTTTTGCAATGATAGAATTGATAAAGTAGAAAAGCAGATACAGATAATCAATGAAGAGGATTAGTATGGAGTATAGTAAAGAACTTCAAAAACGGACGGAACAGATTGAACAGATATTACTTGATTATCTGCCAAAAGAAGAAGGTACACAAAAACTGATTGTTGAAGCTATGAATTATAGCATGCTTGCCGGCGGTAAACGCATCAGGCCGATTCTGATGTTAGAGACCTGCAGGCTGTTTGGTGGTAATGTGGACAGCATAAAGCCATTTATTATGGCAATAGAATTAATACATACATCCTCTCTGGTACATGATGATCTTCCCGCAATTGACAATGATTTGTTAAGGCGGGGGAGAAAGACGACCCATGCTGTATATGGAGAAAGTATGGGTATTCTTGCAGGAGACGGGCTGATTAATTATGCATATGAAATATGTGCAGATGGATTAGTAAAGACGAATGATGTTAAGAATTATAGTAAAGCATTTCAGGTATTTGCCGATAAGGCAGGGATATATGGAATGCTTGGAGGCCAGGCAGTAGATGTATGTATGACCAAACAGACAGTAAACAGTGAAAAACTGGATTTTATATATAGATTAAAGACAGGCGCACTGATTGAAAGTGCAATGATGGTTGGTGCAATTATGGCAGGCGCTTCTATTGAACAGGTACATTTGATTCAAAAAATTGCATTGCATGTCGGTATTGCATTTCAGATTCAGGATGATATATTAGATGTAACGAGTACGGATGAAGTGTTGGGAAAACCAATTTTAAGTGATGAAAGGAATCATAAGACTACTTATGTGAGCCTTAATGGATTGGATCAAGCCAGAATGGATGTAGCGCAGATTTCTAAAGAAGCGCTTTCAGATTTAAAATCATTAAATTTAGAAAATGAATTTTTAGAGCAAATGCTATACAATCTGATATATAGAGAAAAATGACAATCAGCTAATTTTTGCCGACGAGCGTCACAAATTAGTGATACCATCGCCAAATCTGACATTTGGCTCGGTGGAATGGAGTGAAATATGATATTAGATAGAATAAATAAAGTAAATGATATTAAAAATATTGATCCATCGGAATATGAAGAACTAGCTGCTGAAATAAGAGGATTTTTATTAGATAAAATCAGTATAACAGGCGGCCATCTAGCCTCTAATTTAGGTGTAGTTGAGCTGACAATGGCACTGCATTTAGCATTTGAATTCCCTGATGACAAAATCGTATGGGATGTGGGACATCAGGCATATACCCATAAGATTTTAAGCGGCCGTAAAGAAGAGTTTTCAAAGCTTCGTGTCTATGGTGGAATAAGTGGTTTTCCGAAACGAAGAGAAAGTAATTGTGATTGCTTTGATACCGGTCATAGTTCCACATCAATTTCAGCCGCTTTAGGGATAGTAAACGGTAACCAGATCAATCAAAACAACAGTCATGTTGCTGCCGTTATCGGTGATGGTGCATTAACCGGTGGTATGGCTTATGAAGCATTAAATAATGCTGCAAGCCTTAAGCGGAATTTTATTATAATCTTAAATGATAATGAAATGTCTATTTCCGAAAATGTCGGCGGAATGTCTAAATACTTAAGCAGGATTCGGGCAGGTGGGAAATATAATGATTTAAAGGCTGGTGTAGCCACCACATTAGAAAAAATACCCGGAATAGGAGATAGCATTGTAAAAGGAATTAAAAAAGCAAAAAGCAGTGTAAAACAAATTTTTGTTCCCGGTATGTTCTTTGAAAATATGGGAATCACATATTTAGGACCCGTAAACGGACATAATATTAATGAAATGCTAGGTATTTTAAATGAAGCGAAAAACATTGACCATCCGGTACTGATTCATGTATTAACGAAAAAGGGAAAAGGATATCCTCTTGCTGAAAGATATCCATCCAGCTTCCATGGTGTGGGTCCCTTTAATAAACAGACAGGAAGACCTTATGACAGAAAGCCAAAGGCTACCTACACAGATGTTGTATCCACAACTTTAGTGGAGCTGGCAGAAAAAAATCATAAAATTACAACGATTACGGCAGCGATGCCTGACGGAACAGGGCTTAAGCTGTTTAAGAAAGCTTTTCCCAGCAGATTTTTTGATGTGGGGATAGCGGAGGAACATGCTGTTACTTTTGCAGCAGGATTATCTACTACAGGATTGAAACCTTATGTTGCAATATATTCTTCTTTTTTACAAAGAGCATATGATCAAATATTGCATGATGTATGTATACAGAATCTTCCAATTGTATTTTTGATTGACAGATCCGGTCTAGTAGGCGGAGATGGTGAAACCCATCAAGGCATATTTGATATATCCTTTTTATCTTGTATCCCCAATATGAATATTTTCGCGCCAAAGAATAAGGATGAACTGATTGATATCTTACATTTTTCTGTAGATTTTGACTTGCCGTTGGCGATCAGGTATCCAAGAGGAGAGACATATCGTGGTTTAGAAGAATATAACGAACCAATTGTATTTGGAAAAAGTGAAATAATATATAAAGAAAGAGATATTGTATTATTGGCTGTAGGAAATATGGTCAGATCTGCAGTTGAAGTAAGAGAGAGACTGAAAGAAAAAGGCTTCCTTGTATCTATTGTGAATGTACGCTTTATCAAGCCAATTGATGAATGCTGTATTGATTCATTGATTGAAAGTCATAATCTTATAGTTACAATGGAAGAAAATGTGATTAATGGCGGATTTGGTGAGAAGGTACTGCGGTATATACACAATAGGCAATATGCTATTGACGTACTAAATATAGCAATCCCTAATATTTATGTGGAGCATGGGAATGTCACAATGCTACAAAAGGAAACAGGGATTGATGTTAATTCTATTGTCAATAAAATCATAGAAAAAAAGGATTTTGCAAAATGAAAGAAAGATTAGACAACCTAATAGTCAAGAGAGGCCTTGCACCAACCAGAGCGAAGGCAAAAGCAATTATAATGAGCGGCAATGTATTTGTAGAAAATCAAAGAGAAGATAAAGCAGGCTCCATGTTTTTAGATCAGGTTAATATTGAGGTCAGAGGGAATGCTTTACCTTATGTCAGCCGGGGTGGTTTAAAATTAGAAAAAGCCATCCGTGAATTTGGTGTATCTGTCAAAGATAAGATATGTATGGATATCGGATCTTCCACAGGTGGATTCACTGATTGTATGCTGCAAAATGGTGCGTCTAAGGTATATGCCATAGATGTCGGGCATGGTCAGTTAGATTGGGGACTAAGGAACGATGAAAGGGTCATCTGTATGGAAAAAACCAATATCCGCTATGTTGTGCCGGAAGATATTACGGATATTATTGAATTCGCTTCTATAGATGTATCGTTTATTTCCTTAAAAAAAGTATTAGTCCCGGTGAAAGCATTGCTTGATGATAATGCCAAAATCGTCTGTCTGGTAAAACCCCAGTTTGAAGCAGAAAGAGAGAAAGTTGGGAAAAAAGGTGTTGTCAGAGACAAAAGTGTCCATTTGGATGTTTTAGAATCTGTTATTTGTTTTTCAAAAGAGATAGGTTTTGAAATTATTGATTTGAGTTTTTCACCTATTAAGGGACCGGAAGGAAATATAGAATATTTATTATATTTACAAAATCATGAATTAGGATATAATGATACTAAAGCAGTCGACACGGAAAATGTGGTTGACGAAGCACATACTTTACTTTAAGGAGCGCATGTGAAATGAATAATTTTTTTATAATTTCAAATACATATAAAGACATTGATTATAAAACTGCGAATCTGATTAAGAATTACTTAGAGAGTAAAAGGAAACAATGTCACATATATATTGATGATAAAAAGAATTCCCATGGTTCATTTATCTACACAGATCCGGAATCGGTTCCCGATGATACGGAATGTATTATAGTCTTAGGCGGTGATGGAACCTTAATTCAGGCATCGAGGGATCTGGTGGAAAAAAATATACCTTTCCTTGGAATTAATTTAGGTAAGCTAGGTTTTTTAGCAGAGGTTGGGCAAAAAGATATCATGCCGACACTAGATATGATGATAGCAGATGAGTTTCATATTGAAGACAGAATGATGATTGAGGGCCAGGTCATTAGAGATGGGGAAACAGTCAGTCATAATGTGGCTTTAAATGATATCGTAATCAACAGATATGGTTTATTGAGGATTATTGAATTTGAAGTATATGTAAATGATAATCTATTAAATAAATATACGGCAGACGGAATTATTATTTCCACGCCTACCGGCTCTACAGCCTATAATTTATCTGCCGGAGGGCCGATTGTGGAACCTAGTGCATGCTTAATCGTTTTAACGCCTATTTGCCCTCATACATTGAATACAAGTAGTATTGTTTTATCCGCCAGGGATAAAATTGAGATTGTGATATGTAAAGATAGAAATTTAGATGAAGAAGACAGACTGGTTGCATTTGATGGCTATCATACATCATTTCTAAAAGCAGGTGACCGGGTTCTGATTAATGAATGTAAACTAAAAACGAAAATTATAAAATTAAAAAATATAAATTTTCTGGAAATATTAAGGCAGAAATTGGGAGATAAAATGTGAAGCAAAGTGATACCCTAACTTACCTAGATTTTGTATGCGCTAACGCGCATAGAAGGGAACTTAAATATGAAAAGCGCAAGACACAGAAAAATTATCGAATTGATTGAAAAATATGATATAGAAACCCAGGAAGAACTGGCAAGTCGATTAAATGAAGCCGGGTTTGATGTAACACAGGCAACTGTTTCAAGAGATATCAGACAGTTACAGCTTACGAAGATTACTGCTGAAGGTGCTAGGCAGAAGTATGCGGTCATTCAGAATAAAGATATGGCTCCAAGTGAAAAATATATCAGGATATTAAAAGATGGTTTTATCTCTATGGATACTGCAGGCAATCTATTAGTTATTAAAACAGTATCCGGTATGGCTATGGCAGTTGGGGCTGCGATAGACGCCATGAATTTTGAAGAAATTATAGGATGTATTGCAGGAGACGATACATTAATGTGTGCAGTTAAACGTGCAGAATATTCGACAGCCATTGTGGAGAAAATAGAAGACATTTTAAACTCATAAAAATTGGTGCCTTTATAGGAGGATACATATGTTACAAAATTTACATGTGAAAAATTTAGCACTTATTAAAGAAGCAGATGTATATTTTAGAGAAGGTTTAAACATCCTAACAGGAGAAACAGGTGCAGGAAAATCAATTATTATTGATTCAATAAATATTGCCTTGGGTGGTAAAGTACCAAAAGAGATGCTGAAAGAAGATGTTCCATATACATTGGTGGAGCTGATATTTTCGCTAAATGAAAATGTAAAAAACTTATTAAAAAAACATGAGATAGATACTTATGAGGAAGAAACATTAATTATTTCCAGAAAAATAGTCAATGGAAGAAGTACTGTTAAAATTAATGGTGAGAGTGTATCATTAAATACTTTAAAAGATATTACCGGTAATCTGATTGATATTCATGGTCAGCACGATCACCAGTCCTTATTATATAAATCAAAACATTTAGAGATTTTAGATCAATTTGCCTTTAGCAATATTGATAAATTGTTAGAAGAAGTAAAAAGAGAATATGCACAGTATATTGAACTTAAGAAACAATTATCTGGATTTACATTAGATGAAGAAGTAAGGCTTAGGGAGTGTTCTTTTTTACAATTTGAAATTGATGAAATCAATGATGCACATCTTCATCCGGGAGAAGATGAGGAATTAGAAGCTATATATAAAAAAATGTCAAATGCAAAAAAGATTGTTCAAGGTCTTTCTTCGGTATATAGTGAAATCAATTATGACAATACACAAGGAGCAGGCGAGAGTATCAGCAGGGCGGCGAAAGAGCTAAATAGTATATTATCCTTAGATGAAGCATTGGAAAACATGAATAATCAACTGATGGATCTTGACTCTATTTGTAGAGATTTGACAAGAGAGATATCTGAATATATTGGAAATTTGTCATTTGATGAAGAATATATTAATCAAGTAGAGAACAGATTGGACTTAATCAATAAGTTGAAGTCAAAATATGGTAATGAATTAGAAGCAATCCATAATTATAGGAACCAGAAAATGACAGAGTTAGACAAACTAAATAATTATGAAGAATCAAGAAATACTATTATTAGTGCCATTGAAAAAAGTCAAAAAAATCTTGTTAAAAAATGCGAAATGTTGTCTGATAAGAGAAAAAAATCTGCTAAAATATTACAGGAAAGAATTAAGGCTGCATTAGAGGAATTGAATTTTCTGGATGTACAATTTGAAATAGTATTTGAACGGCTGGAACATGCAACAAGCAAAGGAATAGACAATCTGGAATTTATGATATCACTGAATCCGGGTGAATATATAAAATCGTTATCCAAAGTGGCATCCGGCGGGGAATTATCCAGAATCATGCTGGCTATCAAAACAATTTTGGCAAAAGAAGATCAAATTGATACATTGATATTTGATGAAATAGATACCGGTATCAGTGGAAGAACAGCACAAATGGTATCACAAAAGCTGGCAGTCATTGGAAAAGATAATCAAGTAATATGTATTACTCATTTACCCCAAATTGCTGCAATGGCTGATCATCATTATTTAATTGAAAAATCTGTCAAAAAAGATTCGACAATAACTGAAATTATACAACTAAATGAAGAGGAAATAATTGGTGAATTAGCCAGATTGCTTGGAGGAGTGCAAATTACGGATACAGTAATAAAAAATGCAAGAGAAATGAAAGATCTGGCAAAACAAACAAAATTATTATAGTCTTAAAATTAAATAAAATCGCATACTAAAAAGGATACATTACTGTATTCTTTTTTATTTTCTTATTGGAAATTACTACATTTCGTTCCATATTAGGAATGGAATCCTATAAGACAAAAAAGCGCTCCGCTAAGGATACGCATTAAACCGAAAAGCAGCAGTAACCTGGTTTGATTTGCTTCAGACTATTAATAAACACACTTTAGTGTGATTATAACCAAGAGAAAGAGGTAACCATGAAATATATAAATAGAAAATCATATAGAAGATTTCTGATTGTACTATTATTAGCACATATTGTATACACCGGAATTTTTTTTATAAATAATATTTATAACAAAATTCCAGACAGTATTAATATATTAGTAAATGACAAATCGAAATTAGATATTGATGTTCCGCTAAATATTACAGTTGATAATCAAAGTGTGGAAGCAGGTTTGCAAGATGTTAAAACAATTAATAATAATCTTACGGTTACAAAAAAGGATAATCTTATTTTTGAATCAGATACTGTAGGAAGCTATAAAGTAAAATTCAAATTATTTGGATTGGTAAATGTAAAAACAGTTGATGTCAATGTAGTAGAACCACAATCAGTTATTCCGGCAGGGATTCCAATAGGATTATATTTACAGACGGATGGGGTTATGGTAATTGGAACAGGTAAGGTTACAGATAGTAGTGGAATTGTTATGGAGCCGGCTTATGGAATTGTAAATTCGGGTGATTATATAGTTAGTTTAAATAATATAACTGTAAGTTCCAAATCTCAGCTTACATTTTTAATAAATAAATACGGAAAAGAAGATATTATTCTGGGAATAAAAAGAAATAATGAGGTTATATCTGTAAAAATCAAGTCAATCCGAACATCTGCAGATGAATATAAACTAGGTATCTGGGTAAGAGACGATACACAAGGCATTGGTACCCTTACTTACATTGATGCAAACGGGAAATTTGGTGCATTAGGACATGGTATTAGCGATGTAGACACTGGGCGGCTATTGAACTCAATGGAAGGTTTGCTCTATAAAGCAAATATTTGGGGAATAAAAAAAGGTGAAGCTGGTAATCCGGGTGGATTATGTGGTACAATAAATTATGAAGATGAAAATATATTAGGAAAAATATATTTAAATAGTGGTCAGGGTATTTTTGGAACAGCAAATAATGAATTAATAGCTGCATGTGGTAATGAGGCGCTCCCAATCGGGTTTAAGCAGGAAATTGAGACAGGTACTGCGTATATAAGATGTCAGGTAGGAGAAGGCTTGACAGATTATAAGATTAATATTGAAGAAGTTAACATAAGCAGCAATGATTTAAACAGAGGAATGGAAATAACAATTACTGACAACAGATTATTATCACTGACAAATGGAATTGTACAAGGGATGAGTGGAAGTCCTATTATACAAAACGGAAAAATTATTGGAGCAGTTACACATGTTTTTGTAAAAGATTCGACAAAAGGATATGGAATATTTATCGAAAATATGCTTTCTACTGCCAACCAATAATTTCCAATGTCTAAAAATGTCGAAAGTTGCGACGTAATCCAGTTGCAAGAGGTATTTAAAAAACTTATAATGTGAAAGCACAGAAGTTTGAAAAATGACAAACAGACAAGAAAGGAGACGAAATGGGAATAATAAGTGTAGCGATTGCTGACGATAATGACAGAATTTTACAGTCTTTAGAGGAAATATTGGCTTCTGATGATGAAATTCAATTAGTGGGAAAGGCGAGAAATGGGGAAGAGGCTTATGAATTAATAAGAGAAAAAAGTCCAGATGTGATGCTGCTGGATTTAATTATGCCAAAACTTGATGGACTGTCGGTTATAGACAGAATTAATAAAGATAATAGTATTAAAAAAATACCGGCATTTTTAGCACTTTCAGCAATTGGAAATGAGAATATTGTGGAAGATGCATTTTCTTTGGGAGTAAATTACTATATCATGAAGCCATTTGATAAAGAAATGGTATTGAACAAAGTGAAGAATACAACAAATAGACCTACAAAGAGAAATTATGAGAGTAAGAAAATAAATCCTTACGAAAGTAAGAGTGAATATATAGAACGAAATTTAGAAAATGATGTGACTAACATTATTCATGAATTAGGTGTTCCGGCTCATATAAAAGGATATCATTACTTAAGAGATGCAATTATAATGTCAGTAAATGATGGAGAGATGCTGCATTCCATCACAAAAATTTTATATCCTACAATAGCCAAGCTTAATATGACTACACCAAGCAGAGTAGAAAGAGCAATCAGGCATGCTATTGAAGTTGCATGGGGCAGAGGCAAAATGGATACCATCGAAGATATGTTTGGATATACAATAAACACAAATAAAGGAAAGCCTACAAACTCAGAATTTATTGCATTAATAGCAGATAAAATCAGGTTAGAATACAAATCAAAATAATAATACTTTTAAAATCAATGAAAATAGGTTATAATTAGTTCAGTTACAGAATGAGTAAATGACGGAGGTATTTGTATGAAAAAGGTATTATTTGTAACATCAGAAAGTGTGCCATTTATCAAGACAGGTGGACTAGCAGATGTTGCCGGTTCTTTACCAAAGCGTTTTAACAAAGATGAATTTGATGTTAAAGTGATTTTGCCCAAATATTTATGTATGGATAACAAATGGACAGAGCAATTAGAATATGTGAATCATTTTTATATGTTCTTTTCAGGTGAAGATAGATACGTTGGCATTTTAAAAACTGAACTTGATGGCATAACATTTTATTTTATTGATAATGAATATTATTTTTCAGGTATGAAGCCGTATGGCGATATGCGTTGGGATATTGAGAAGTTTATATTCTTTTCAAGAGCGGCACTTTCGGCACTGCCTGTAATTGGTTTTCAACCGGATATTGTACATTGCCATGATTGGCAGACCGGTTTAGTTCCGGTATATATGAAGGATAGCTTCAGAGCCGGTGAATTTTATGCAAATATGAAGTCGATTATGACGATACATAATCTTCGATTTCAAGGTGTTTGGGATATTAAGACAATACAAACATTATCTGGGTTGTCCGAATATTATTTTACACCGGATAAATTAAAAGATTATGAAAACGGTAATATGCTAAAGGGTGGTATTGTATATGCCGACCATGTAACTACGGTTAGTGATACCTATGCAAAAGAGATTAAAACACCTTTTTACGGCGAAGGTCTTGATGGATTAATGAGAGCCAGAGACAATTGCTTAAGTGGAATCGTAAACGGAATAGATTATGAGGAATATAATCCGGAAACAGATCCTTATATTGTAAAACAGTATAATGCTATTAATTTTAGAAGAGAAAAAGTTAAAAATAAGAGAGCTTTGCAAGAGGAACTTGGTTTAGAAGTGAATGATAAAAAGTTCATGATTGGACTTGTATCTAGGTTAACAGACCAAAAAGGGCTTGATTTAATAGAATGTATCATGGATGAATTATGCAGTGATAATATCCAATTTGTAGTTCTGGGAACCGGTGATGAAAAATATGAAAATATGTTTAGACACTTTGCTTGGAAATATAATAATAGTATTTCTGCTAATATTTATTATTCGGAACCTATGTCGCATAAGATTTATGCTGCTTCTGATGCATTTTTAATGCCATCTTTGTTTGAACCATGTGGACTAAGTCAATTAATGAGCCTGCGTTATGGTACAGTGCCAATTGTACGCGAAACCGGTGGTTTAAAAGATACCGTACAACCTTATAATGAATATGAAAGTAAAGGTACAGGTTTTTCTTTTACCAATTATAATGCGCATGAGATGTTATATACGATTCGATATGCTCAACAGATATATTATGATAAAAAAAGAGAATGGAATAAGATTATAGACAGGGGAATGGAACAAGATTTCTCGTGGAATACATCAGCAAGAAGATATGAGCAATTATATAATAATTTATTGGGTTGGTAAAATAAGTTAATAAATTAAAGTATAGAAACCTCCTGATTTGGAATAATACGAATGTAAATTATTTCAAATAGGAGGTATTATTATGGCTAATTTAACAGAGATCGAATTACAAAACTTACGTCATTTAATTAATGGACACGAGATAAGTCATTGCAAAATGACAGCTTATGCAAATGAAGCGACTGATCAACAAGTAAAACAGTATTTCCAAAAATCAGCTCAATCAGCTATGGAAACAAAACAGCAACTAATGAAATTTTTAGGTTAATAGGAGGGTGAAATAATGGAAGAAAAAGTAATGGTTGTAGATTCATTACAAGGCATTAATTCTGAATTAGGCAGATATGGAACGATGATTCCTGAAACAGAAAACAAAGAATTAAAGCAGACATTAAAACAAATCAGAAATCAATGTGAAATGTCACAAGAAGAATTATTCCAAATTGCATACAGTAAGAATTATTATGTACCTGCTGAAAAAGCAACGGAAGATGAAATTAGTAAAGTAAAATCAATTTTCACATCTCAGATGAGCTAATTAAAAGGATGCCATTCGGCATCCTTTTTCGATAAATATTAAGAATTGTTTAATTAGGATAATAAATATTGACATGAAACGTATTACTATTATAAAATATAACAAGAATCGTATGGATTAAAGAGGAGGAACGAAATGAAAAAACAGGCTGCCAATTATGATGTGACAGATAGCAGATTGCTTAAGACAAATATTATTAATGACTTAAAACGAGATAATTGGCTAAATGATGAATCGATTTTGAAAAATAAAGAATACATAGATTGTGTTTATGATATATTAATAAATCCTAAATTCAAAGAAATGAATCAATATATTCAACATGGAGAAACAACGACACTTGATCATTGCTTATCGGTATCTTTTATAA
>Ga0153924_1000295_pt1 | contig 32869 bp, 34 predicted proteins | sample TSNJ008MetaG_FD_104709 | JGI IMG/M metagenome (GOLD analysis project Ga0153924, IMG submission 104709) | Attine ant fungus gardens microbial communities from New Jersey, USA - TSNJ008 MetaG | ecosystem: Host-associated > Fungi > Mycelium > Unclassified | place: USA: New Jersey, Wharton State...
AGGCTTGTGATATGGATGTGCTGCTGCAGAAGTTCTTCTACTTCTCCAAGATGGAGACTGGTAAACTGCCCCTTCGCCTGGAGTGGACGGATATGGGCGCTTTTGTCCTCCGTTTCTTCCAGAGGGTGGATGAGGAATTAAAACAAAAGCGGATTACCACGGACTTATGGGCCGTGCAGGACGGCTGTATGGCCTGGGTGGACGAAGAGCAGATGTACCGGGTGTTAACGAACCTGACGGAGAATGCCCTAAAGTATGCGGAAGCGCAGGGATTGAAGCTTACGGTGGCAGTCTGGCAGGAAGAGCAGCGGGTGCATTTGACCTTTGCCGATAATGGAAAAGGCGTTGAACCGGAGAAGCTGACCCATATCTTCGAGCAGTTCTGGCGGGGTGATGAAGCCCGCAGCAGCCGGAATGAAAAGGGCAGTGGTCTGGGACTATATATTGTAAAGTATATTGTAGAGGCTCATCAGGGGCTGGTGTGGGCGGAAAATGACAGAGGATTAAAAGTCCACATTGTGCTGCAGGAAAGAGGGAACAGCGATGAAGGTACTGATAGTAGAAGATGATGCAGAGATCGCTATGCTGGAGAAGGATTACCTGGAGATCAATGGATATGATACCGAGATCGTCAGCGAGGGTAAGCTGGCGCTGAAAGCACTGCAGGAACAGCCTTATGACCTGGTACTTCTGGATGTAATGCTGCCGGGAATCAGCGGTTATGATATTTGCAGAGAGATCCGGGAGAAAGTAGATATCCCGATTTTAATGGTGACGGCCAGAACCGAGTCGGTGGATAAGATCCGAGGACTGGGTCTGGGAGCAGATGATTATATTGTCAAGCCATTTGATCCGGTAGAGCTGGTGGCCAGAGTAAAGTCTCATCTGAGCCGCTATAAACGCCTGACGCAGAACGGTGAGCGGAGAAATGCGGAATGGGGCGAAGAGATTCAAATCCGGGATCTGACCATTTTGCCAAAGAGCTGGAAGGTAATCCGGAATGGGGAGGAAGTCCGTTTTCCGAACCGGGAATTTGAACTGTTAAAATTTCTGGCTTTGAATCCCAACATTGTATTCTCAAAAGAGTATCTGCTGGAGCAGATCTGGGGATATGAATCCCTGGGAGACGGTGCTACGGTGACCGTGCACATTAACCGGATCCGGGAGAAGATCGAAGAGGATCCCTCGAACCCTAAGATTATCGAGACGATATGGGGAGCGGGATACCGCTTGAACGTATAAAGAGGGGCTGGCAATACAGCGGCTCATTAAAATCGTATAGGTCTGACAGGAAACGGTGTAGTTTTTAGACTATGCCGTTTTTTGATTTTGAATTTCTGCAATTCCCATTTAAAGAAACATGTCGAAAATTGTCGATATACAGCGTTTTTTGTTGCAATTTAAGCCGAAAAAGGGTATAATTAAAAAAATACACAGTTAAAACCTAATTATGTACATTTGTTTACTGGAGACTATCGCATAGGGAGGTTAAAATCGATGAAACGGAATTTTAGTTTAAAAAGAGCAGGGGCACTGCTGCTGATTCTGGTAATGTGCTTTTCCAGCCTGGGAATGGCGCTGCCGGAGGGCACGACGCCGGAGCCGTCGTCAAGCGCGGTACAGGCGGATGAGGCCACGCCTGACGCAGCACCCACAGAGGAAGCGGCGCCCACACCCACAGAAGGGCAGGAGCCCGTAACCGAAGCCGGTGAAGTAATGCCGGCGGTAAAAGAGCCTCTTTCCATCGCGCCCACGCTGTTGGCAGGCGGTGTGCAGGTGGAAAATGAAAGTGACGGGCAAGACGGTCAAGACGTTATCGTCTACGATCCGCAGCCGGCTACCGAGGACGATGTCTGGGCCGCTATTCTCCTATGGGCGGAAGCGGATTTCGCGCCGGAGGCGCGGCCACACTGGGAATATGAAGTCGATGTGATGCCTGTCGGGTACACGAACGAATATGTAGAAGGCGATGCTTATTTTGACGCGCCTTACTACACGGTGGCCGTAAAAGTGACGACGCTGGCGGCAAATCTTTGGGACAACAACACGGTAATCGAGGCAGACACAACAATTACTTTCGATGCAGCTGGTGAATTCACTTATCAAGGTACGGAATATTTCCTGAATGCTGACAGTACCTTCTCAGCGGAAGGTGACCTTACGATTCTATTGAATAATACTTCTTTGGTAAACTTGAAGAAGATATGGGTCGAGGGCGACCTGGACATCCGCGCTGGAGGTACGGCGCTAAGAACACTCAACGTCAGCAGCGACGATTATAACGCCATTGATGTGTTTGGTACTTTATCCATCGGCACGAAAGTCTCATTGAACGCTGAAAGCAATGTGGATGGCTGCGATGCCGTTTATGCAGGATCCATCCATGTTGACGAAGGACGCTTGGCCGGAGTGGGAAAGGAGCGTGGTGTTTCTGCGGGGGATATCACCGTTGAAAATGGCGGTGTGCTGGAAGGCAGCGGAAACTTCGGCGTTTACGCATCTAGTATTAGCATTAATGACGGCACGTTGACCGGAACAGGCAGGGATTACGGCGTTCTTGCATATGCTATTCAAATGAATGGCGGCGCCATAACAGGCAAGGGTGAATATCTTGGTGTGTATGCGTATAATATTACGGTCGGCGGTGACGCAAGGCTGGAGGGGGAGGCTACCGAAGAGTGGACCACCGGTGTTTGCGTGCTCGGTGAGTTGAACGTCAGCGACGGTATTTTGAATGGTAAAGGCGGGTTTTACGGTATAGAAGGGTACATTATCCGAGTGTCCGAAGGCGGCCAGATAACAGGAACGGCGACAATGGAAGATTCGGAGGAGGGTGCGTCTTCAGGCGTAAGAACTGCTTATATCGAAGTTGTCGGTTCCGGCAGCAGGGTGGATGGCGTAGGCGGCGATTGCGGTGTTATGGCAGAAGCCATGGGGCTGCCTACTCTCAGAATTGTGCGTCTTGAGGGAATCGTGGTCGAAAATGACGCGATATTGACAGGCGAGGGCGGCATGTATGGTGTCTGGGTCAGATATACCGATTCCACGGCTATTCTTGTTCAGGGAAATGGCAAGCTCACAGGGACGGCACCCCACTTCGGAGTTTATGCGGAGGGCCCGGTCGAAGCGGACGATGGCGGCACGATAAAGGGCGTCGCTACCGCTGCGAACCGTATATATAACGACGGTGATCAGGACTATGACACATCCGCGGTCATGGCGGAGTTTCCAGACACCATCAGGGCGCAAAACGGCGGCTTGATCTGGGAGGACTATCCCAATATCCAGCTTGCTTTTAATGATACCACACCAGTGTATCCCTACAGTAACGGCGTAAACATTAACAGTATCAGCAATTACACATGGACACCCAGCCTGGCCGCGGATGCCTCAGGCCTGCTGGCGACGCAGGGATATATCGGCGTTCAGGATATTACCGGTATCCGTTCGGGCGATGCTTCTTCGGGCGAGGCGGTAACCCTGGACGGCACAAGCACACATAAAATCACCTTTTTAGGAACACTCAGCGGGCCTATGCCCGCCACCTATACCGTGGCATATGACGCAAACGGCGGCACGGGCAGCCATAGTGTGGCAGGGATTGCGCCAGGTACTAAGCACACAATACTGGATACGAATGCTGCCGGAATCAGCCGTACCGGTCACACCTTCACTGGCTGGAACACGGCGGCGGATGGCACGGGCACGAATTATTCCGCCGGCGAAGCGCTCACGGTGGACAGCGATGTGACACTCTACGCTGTGTGGGAGGCGGTCCTGCCGGCCACGGTCACTCACACCATTACCGCGTCGGCCGGGGCGCACGGTAATATCAGCCCCTCCGGAAAAACTGAAGTAAGCGAAGGAAGCGACATCACCTTCACGATCACGCCGGCCAGCGGCTATGTCATCAACGCGCTGACGGTGGACGGCAAAGAAGCCACGGCCACGGACAACAAGTACACTTTTAAGAACGTGCAATCCGATCACACCATCCATGTGACGTTTAAGGAATCCTCCAGTCTCCCGCAGACCGGCGACGACAGCAATCTCTGGCTGTGGCTGGCGCTGGCCGCGGCTTCGACTGCGGGTGTGGGTGTGCTGGTATGGAGAAAACGGCGGAACGTGTAGGAGATGGAATAAGCCATCAAAGAGACTGCGATCAATAGAATATTTTGAGGGATGGTTCCTGATATTTCGAATTAAACAGGAAAGCAGTAGCAAACATTCTTGTCCGCTGCTGCTTTCCTGTTTTCTGATTAGTTCTCTTCATCCAGGTATTTGTGCAAAATTGCAATTACTTCCTCAAAGTTCAGAGGCTTGCCTACGTGGTCATTCATACCGGCTTCCAGGCAGGCTTCAATATCTTCCCGGAAGACATTGGCCGTCATAGCTACGATCGGGATCGTCTTTGCATATTCGGAATCCAGTGCCCGGATGCGTTTGGTCGCTTCATATCCATCCATCTCCGGCATCTGAATGTCCATAAAGATTAAATCGTACTTTTCGGAGGACTCCTGGAATTTCTCTACGGCTTCCATGCCGTTCTCTACACAATCGATGATCAGCATGGTAGGCTCCAGTAATGCCAGTACAATCTCACGGTTAATTTCCACATCTTCCGCCAGGAGAATCCGGTGGCCGGTAAAGCAGTCCTGCCCTTCGCAGGAAGGATCCTCCTCTGCCGCTTCCATGTGGTAGAGACACTCGTAAATGCAGTTAGTAATCGTAGAGGCAAACAGCGGCTTTTGTAAGAAGTGATCTACACCGGCCTGCCGCGCTTCGTCTTCAATAAAGCGCCATTCGGCGGCAGAGATCATAATGACTACGGATTTGTCTGTCTTCAGATCCTTAATCCGCCTCGTCAGCTGAATTCCATCCATTTCAGGCATCTTCCAATCCACGAAGAAAATGTCATAAGGCGGATTCTCTTCTATGAGCCGAATCGCTTCTTTCCCGGAGGAAGCAGTGTCGCAGGCAATGCCGTATTGGACGGTAATGCTTGCAAAGTATTCCAGAATATCCGGCGCGTCGTCTACCGCGAGAAGACGAACACGGGAAAGATCAATGTCGGTGGCGGATTTCAACGGAATCGCCGCCCTCTGCCCCCGCTCTAACAGAACGGTGAAGGCAAAGGTGGAGCCCTTGCCAAGCTCAGACTGAATCCAGATCTTTCCTCCCATCATTTCTACGATCTGTTTGGAAATCACCAGTCCCAGACCGGTACCTCCAAATTTTCGGGAGGTGCTGTTCTCTGCCTGTTCAAAGGAGGAGAACAGACGGGCCTGCTGCTCAGGGCTAATCCCAATCCCGGTATCCGTTACATTAATCCGCAGCATGCATTGGTCTCCCTCTTCCTGGAGCAGGGAAGCGGACAGGGTAATTCTGCCGTACTCCGGCGTAAACTTCACGGCATTGGACAGCAGGTTCGTAATTACCTGGCTGAGCCGCTGATCATCTCCCATGAGCATATTAGGGATACGGGTATCCACATGTACCGCAAAATCCTGGTGCTTCTCATCGATACGGAAGCTCATTACACTGATCACATTCTGCAGCATATTCTCGAAATGGAAGTTCGTCGGTGAAAGCTCAAATTTATTAGCCTCAATTTTTGACATATCCAGAATGTCGTTAATAACGCCCAGCAGGTGGGTGGAGGCATCTTCAATCTTGCCGAAAGCGTAGTCTTTCTTAACCAAGTCGCCGGCGCTCTTTCCAATCGCGGTCATGCCGATAATGGCATTCATGGGAGTACGCATTTCATGGCTCATATTGGACAGGAAATGACTCTTGGCACGATTGGCCTGTTCGGCCTTCTCTCTCGCATCCTGGATTTCCGATACGTCCGTGGTTACAATAATGTAGCCAACCCGGGTGCCGTCTTTGTCCAACAGGTAGTTGGCTGTTCCTTTCAAGTAATGGACACTGTTTTCCGGATGGTAAACTTCTGCTTCGTGCCCTTCCTCTAATGCACGGATCGGGCAGTACACCGAGCCGGTGGGGTAGAGGCTTTTCTCGTAGTAGGGGGTGCCAATCACTTTATCGAGGGTGGTCTGCCGATACTTAAGACCTTCCTCATTCATATAAATAATGCTCAGATCCATATCGGTGATACAGAGGGGGCCGTTTACGCTGGCGACAATGCTGTCGGCCATTTCATCAAAGGAATCTGCCAGTGTTCCAAACTCATCTGTTGCATCGGAATGAAACCGGAATTGACGTTCACCTGCCCGAAAGCGGGAAATTCCGTTAATCAGAACCTGGATACTTCCGGTTAGAGCATTGGCAATCCAAATCGCTACCAGAACCACCAGTGCCAGCAGTATAGCAGTGGTACCCATCAGCCGCCAGAAGGTCTGGTTCAGATTGCCATCAATCGTATCTTCCAGTCGCTGTTCCATTTCGGCGGCCGGGCGGCTGAAATCCTCCAGGCCGGCACCGATGGCCACAAAACCAAAGCCTCGCTGGGAGTATCCATTTTCTTCGGAAGGGGCATACTGCCCGGTATAATAAGGAATGGCCCCTGCCGTGGTAATCTTATAAAGGCCGCTCCAGAGGATATAGAAGGAGCCGGAGCCGCCGTCTTTCGTTAAGTCCATCCAGCCGGTACACTGGGGAGCATTGTTTAAGTAACGTCCATCCAACCCTACAAGGCCTGCCTGGGTCAATGCCGCCGCAGGTGTTTTATCACGGGACTGGTCGTCAAATAAGGGCCAGTCTTCGATAAACTCCGTCCAGTCTTTTACGCCGCTCTCCTGCCATGCCTCATAAATGGAGGTTTCCAGCCAGGGAACTTCCGCTTCGCCTGTCTCCGGATCATAGCCAACGATGGAGTGATGACGGGGGTGGCAGATGCTGCGGCAGTTATAATCCCAGATAAAGGCATAGTTGCCTTCGTAAGCACTGGGGAGCTCCGTATAGCGCTCCTCCATAGGAGTCAGGTGATCTACGAATTCCATGATATGATCATGATTTAAAGCAAAGGTTACATAGCCAATAATTTCGCCGTCGGGGTTCGTAACCGGCGTGGCCCAGCGGACGATTCCCTCAAAGCGAATGCCGTTAGGATTCTCTTCACCGGCATAGGCCTGTGCCTGCGGACCGTAGTCAATGTCATAACCCCGCTGCTCCGCGGCGCTTTCCACGGTATCCGGGGTGTACATACCGATATAATTGGAGCCCACATAGGCACCAATTACACCCGATACATAAATTTCTCCGGGTTCCAGATCCTGAAGCTGCTCAAAATAAGTCTCCGCCTTTACGTAGGTGTTCTCCTTCCGCGACACATCCTTCTTCTCAGTATCCATTGGGTAACGGGTCTTAGAAGAGTCTGGAGATATATACTTCAATTGCTCCTGACCGTTCAAATCCACGAAGGTAATTTCATCGTATAAAGGAAGGGAAACCGATTCAAAATCATCCGGCACCCGGTAATGGAAGCCGTCTTCATCGTTGTTTTCGCTATTCGTCGACCGGTCATCGGCGGATTCTTCCGCAGTATCTTCCGAGTACGAGTCTGCCGGCACCCAGGAGGCACCGTCTTCCGACAGGATCCAGGTGCCCCCGTTAACGACCGGAGCACGTTTGCTCTCGGCAAAGGCCTGGAGGGTATCCTCGGACATATCCAGCCGTGACAGCAGGAGAATATCATCATCTCTTGCATAGAGAAAATCGGCCACATTCCGTGCGGTCTCCGTGGTCATTCTCTCAATATTTTCAATGGCGCTGTCATTTAGTGCCTCGACAGAGTCACTGACAGCGAGTTCGCGCAGCATGTTCCCCAAGGAAACGATCTGCTGCCATGCAATTACGGTTATTAAAATCAGGGGGATTACTTTTACGACTAAAAAGGTGATGATTAGTTTAGCACGCATCTTCAGTCCCAATTTATTAATAAAATTTTCCACTGCATCTGAGAAATATCGTGTAATCTTCTTCATAAGCTTTCTAATCCTCTTTAGATATAGAATCGTCACATGAGATTATGTAGATTATGTTAACAATACCATCGGACTATGTGGTTGTCAAGCTTTCGGAAGATACTGTTATAGGAGAAAGAACCTTATTAAAAAATAGGAAGAGGGAGACATTTTCCTTAACTGAAAATATCTCCCTCTTTGCTCTTCGAACGATTAATTCTGGAAAAATCTACTTTATTAAATACCCGTGCGGCCAGCAGTAAGAAGATAACACCAAACAGCAGGGTAATAATCAGGCTGGTCCAGGGGGTAATGGTGAAGCTGCCAATCTGGAAGGCCAGCTGTTCTGCCACCAGCTGATGCGTTGTCAATGCTGTTTTTTCCAGCACGACGGTTCGGAACAGTGCGGTGGTATAAGTCATCGGATTCAGGTAAGCCACATACTGCAGGGCAGTGGGCATAATGGACAAAGGTACATAGGCGCCACAGAGGAAGGTCAGCGGCATTGTAATCGCAGCCTGCACAATCTGGAAGGTCTGGGAGTTCTTAATCAGCGCCGCCAGGAACAGGCCCAGCCCGGAGAAGACAATTCCGACCAATACCATAATAGCCAGAGTGGCCAAAACAGTAACGGCGGAGGTGAAGCGCAGGCCGATGAAGCAGCCGATGACCAGCACCAGCACGCCTTGCAGGGTGGAGATCGTTGCGGCCGACAGAAGCTGGCCCGCGGCAATCTGCATTCGCTTCACGGGGCTGACCAGCACTTCCTTCATAAAGCCGGAGACGATGTCTTCAATGGTTCCGGTGGCGATGCTTAAAGAGGTTTGGAATACATCGGTAATGACAATACCCGCCAGCATGTAATTGACCGGATTGTCAATGGCCTCATTTTTAAAGACAGCACTGAAAATATATAGGAAGAAAAAGGGCATTAACAGTGTAAAGACCAATTGGACACGGTTGCGCACAAACAGTTTCAGGTTTCTGTGCCAAAGGGCATAAATAATTCTCATAGCTTATTCACGTATATCCTTTCCTGTGATTTCTAAGAAAACATCGTTTAGTGTTCCTTTCTTTATTTCCAGATCTGTGATGTTTTCCTTTTGCTCCTGCAGGAGTTCTAGCAGAGCCGGAAGGCTGTGGACAATTAGGGAATAATAGCCGGCCTTAGGCTTATAGGAGAAGCCAAAACGCTGCATGGCATCCTCCAGCGCCAGTCCGTCCTGCACAGTCAGGTAGGCTTTGTCCGTGGTATATTTCTGCTTCAGATGGTAAGGGGTATCCAAAGCAATGATTTTACCGCCGTCCATTACCGCTACTTTGCTGCAGATTTCCGCTTCGTCCATGTAATGGGTGGTCAGAAAAATGGTGATGTTCTTTTCCTTCTGCAGCTTCGTAATATAGTCCCAGATGTGGGCGCGGGTCTGAGGGTCCAGGCCGGTGGTAGGTTCATCCAGGAACAGCACCTTCGGATCGTGAAGAAGGCTGCGGGCAATTTCCACGCGGCGCTTCATACCGCCGGAGAGACTGCTGACCAGTGCTTTTTTCCAGTCTGCCAGGTCTACGATTTCCAGCACAAAGTCGATGCGGGAGGGGATCTCCTGTCGGGGAATGCCATAGAAATGGCAGTGCATTTCCATGTTTTCCTGGACGGTCATCTTTATATCCAGGGTGGAATCCTGAAATACGACACCAATTACGCTGCGAACGCCATCCTTATCGTGGGCGAGATCCTTGCCATCGATGGTAAGGGCTCCGGAAGTTTTTTCAAAAATGGTGCAGAGGGTGTTAATCGTCGTACTTTTTCCCGCGCCATTTGGCCCCAGGAAGGCAAAAATGCTTCCGGCTTCTACCGTAAAGGAAATGTTATCGACGGCGGTAAAACTGCCGTATTGTTTTACAAAATTTTGGACTTCAACAATATTTTGCACGCGCTTACTCCTTAAATATAAGTGATTTCTACGCTCCCGATGCTGATGCGGCCTTTCAGGCTTAGTGTCGGGGCGCCGGGGGCTTCGATGTAGCTGGGGCGGTTGCGCTCTTCGATGCTGGCGAGGCTGGTTTCCACATCAAAAATCACTTTCCAGGTCTTGGGGATGTAGAGTTCAATGCTGCCCATAGAGCAATCGAGGAAGATCTCGCAGCCTTGCGGGTGAGGGAGGGACTGGTCAAAGAATACTTTCAGGCTGCCTAGAGAGCAATTCAGGGAAGCCGATTTCAAGCTAGGGGAGTACAGGTACTTGCTGCTGGAGCCCAGGTTAACCGAACAGCTGACGTCCTCCCCATTGACAGACTCCGCGCAATCCTGAAAACGATCCCCACGGTATCCCCAGAAGGGGCCATCCTTGGAATGCCAATGGGGCCAGTGCCTGGGACGGATGAGGAAGGTGAAGCCGATGCTAAGCAGTAAGGCGGCGATCAACACGGTCCAGGGGGTCAACTGCTCAATATGCAGCGGCTGGTCATAGAGGATCAGTAAAAAGGCGGCGGAGAAAAAGATTCCGAAGGAATTCAGGTGTGCCAGGCTGACGATAAAGACCGGCACCAGCACAATTGTGCACAACATGCTAAATAAGCTGATTCCCGGGAAAATGCCTAATTGATTGATGACCAGCAGAACGGCGGCGCAGATAAAAAATCCGGCCCATAACCACTTATTTGCTTTCTTCATAATAGCTCCTTTCGTCTAAACGCGCTTTCAGGTTTTTATAGTATAGCCGTGAGACATATACCTGCTTATGGCTCTTGTAAAACTGAATCTGGCTGGAGGCCGTCAGGTTCCGGTTCACCGCCAGGATATGCCGGATGTTCACGATGTTGGACTTGGAGATCCGCACGAAGAAATGGGGCAGGATATCCTCCAGCTCATAAAGGCGGAACCGGATGCGGAAGGCATCGTTCCGGGTATGGGCATATACACAGTCCTGATCTGTTTCAAAGAACAGAATATCTTCCAGCGGAAAATAGTACTCGGTATTTTCCTTGAAGAATGTCAGCCGGGGCACATCCGCGTATTCTTCCGCGATCCGTTTCTGGATATTGAGAACGTGGTCGTGGATCTGCCGGCATCGGATAATTACTTCATCCTCCTGAAGATCATCCGCTATTTCAATCCGTATCTTCATCTCCTCACCTCACCTTTGCAGGCATTATAGCACATCTGCGAGGGAATGGAAGGGGTTTTCCGTGAGAGGTAAGAGAGAGGGGATAAGAGGTAAAAATGAAGCGGTAAAAAAGCAGGAAAAGATAAGAACCCGCCGGATGTCTGTTGACTATTAAGGACACGAATGCTATAATATGAAGCAAAAAGGCGATATACGGCTGTATCGTCTTTTTACTTCGTTTTATCATATGTAGAAGAGGAAATTTATCTGAAGTAGAATAATTTTATGAAGTGTGTGTAAACATTTGCAATAAAGGATTGTTTTTATCGAAACAAGTGTGGTAAAGTATATTAATAAGCTGGGCGTTTTATAAAAAGGTATGAAATCATAGCGGAAGGAAGATAATAAGATGATCGGGATGGATTGGACAAAGGCGGAAGAGGCAAGGGAATACGTAGACGTGGAGGACGCTTTGAAGCGGATCAGAGGGAATACTAAGATTTTTAAGACGCTGCTGAAGAGCTTTCTGGCAAATGACTATATGGCGCCTATTCTGAATGACTTAGAAGCCGGGGATTTGGATGCGGCAGCAAAATCGGTTCATACATTAAAGGGAGTCAGTGCGAATTTGTCCTTTATGAAGCTGAATGCACTGATGCTTTCAATGGAAAAAGATTTAAAGGCGGGAACCCGCTGTGATGATAAGGCACAAGAACTGAAGGCGATTATGGATAAGACGAAGGATTACGTTAACCGACTGATAGAGTGCATATAGAGGCTCACGCCTAGGAGACAGTATGAGAGATCGGGTACTGATTGTAGATGATGTGGAGATTAATCGGATTATCTTACGGGAAATACTACGTGATGAATATGATATTATGGAGGCAGAAGACGGAATCCAGGCAATTGAGATTCTGTTTAGTCACGCGCAGGCTCCTAATGCGGTGCTGCTGGACATTATGATGCCGGGGATGGATGGCTTCGAGGTCCTGGAGGTTATGCAGTCGGATGCGGTGATTCGCAAAATTCCGGTTCTGTTTATTACGGCAGCCGATGCCGATACCAATGAATCCAGAGGAATTAGCGCGGGAGCAGTGGATTATATCTCTAAGCCGTTTAACCCGGAGGTAGTAAAGGCCCGCCTGCGGAGTCATATTCAATTAATGAAGTACAGTACTCAGCTCGAAGAGCTGGTTGAGATTAAGACGGCAGAGATGACCAAGACGTATGAGCGGACGCTGGAGACTCTGGCGACGATTATTGAATACCGGAATCTGGAATCCGGCACCCATATCCGGAGAACCAGTGAACTGGTAAAGATTTTGGTGAATCATATAATTCAGAAGCCGCAGTATAAGGAGCTTCTGGAGAGCGGCACCTGTAACCTGATTTCAAAGGCCGTTGCCCTGCACGACATTGGCAAAATCGGAATTCGGGACAGTGTATTGCTGAAGCCGGGTAAGCTGACCGCGGAAGAGTTCGAAGAGGTTAAGCAGCATTCCCGGATTGGCGGTGAAATCATTGAGACGATTGCCAGAGGTCTGACGGATGATGCGGCATATTTGAAGATCTGCTATGAAATTTGCCGGTCGCATCATGAGCGCTGGGATGGAAGAGGTTATCCGGATGGACTGAAGGGAGAGGAGATCCCCCTGCCGGCCAGAATGACTTCCATTGTAGATGTATACGATGCATTGGTAAATCTCCGCTGCTATAAGCCGCAGCTTTCCCATGAAGAAGCTGTGCAGATTATCGTGGAAGGGAAAGGGACTCAGTTTGATCCGGGGCTGGTGGACTGCTTCCTGGAAGTGGATCAGCAGTTTAAGGCGCTGGAAGAGGAATTGGGAGACGAGTAAGGCGAAAGTGAAATCTGAGAGGAACAAACATGTTAGACATTAAATTTCTAAGGGAAAATCCGGAGATTGTAAAGCAGAATATCCGGAATAAGTTTCAGGATAGAAAGCTTCCGCTGGTGGATGAGGTTATTCAGCTGGACCGGGAGAACCGGGATATTAAGCAGGAGGTAGAGCGCCTCCGGGCGGATCGGAACCGCCTCTCCAAGCAAATCGGCGGGCTTATGGCGAAAGGGCAGAAGGAAGAGGCAGAGGCAGTTAAGGCGCAGGCAGCAGCGAATGCAGGCCGGGTGGATGAACTGTCGGCGCGGGAACGGGAAGTCGAAGAGAAAATCCAGAAGATTATGATGAGCATTCCTAACATCATTGACCCTTCCGTGCCAATTGGCAAGGACGATCGTGAGAATGTAGAGGTACAGCGGTATGGAGAGCCCCTTGTACCGGACTTTGAGATTCCCTATCATGCAGAGATCATGGAGGCCTTGAAGGGATTGGATCTGGACAGTGCCAGAAAGGTGGCAGGCAATGGATTTTATTATCTAATGGGCGATATTGCCAGACTACATTCGGCGGTGATTTCCTATGCCAGAGATTTTATGATTGAGCGAGGCTTTACCTATTGTATCCCTCCCTTTATGATTCGAAGTGAGGTCGTGACAGGCGTTATGAGCTTCGCGGAAATGGATGCGATGATGTATAAGATTGAGGGGGAAGATCTGTACCTGATCGGTACCAGTGAGCATTCCATGATCGGTAAGTTCATCGATACGGTAAATCAGGAGACGGAGCTTCCTTATACCTTGACCAGCTATTCGCCCTGTTTCCGCAAAGAAAAAGGCGCTCACGGTATTGAAGAGCGCGGCGTATACCGGATTCACCAGTTTGAAAAGCAGGAAATGATCGTGGTTTGTAAGCCGGAAGAAAGCCCGGTATGGTTTGACCGCCTGTGGCAGAATACGGTGGATTTGTTCCGCTCCCTGGAGATCCCCGTGCGCACGTTGGAATGCTGCTCCGGTGACCTGGCAGATCTTAAGGTGAAATCCATTGACGTGGAAGCCTGGTCTCCCCGCCAGAAGAAGTACTTTGAGGTGGGAAGCTGTTCAAACCTGGGAGATGCCCAGGCCCGCCGCCTGAAGATCCGTGTGGTAGGAGAAGAAGGCAAGTACTTTGCCCACACACTGAATAATACGGTAGCGGCGCCGCCCCGGATGCTGATCGCATTCCTGGAAAATAACCTGAATGCCGATGGCAGTGTCCGGATTCCCGAGGCCCTGCGGCCTTACATGGGCGGCAAGCCGCAGATCGGATAAAAACAATTTGGTCTTTGATTCGCGCCAGGTCGATGTTGGAGTTCAAAAACAAGGTGCAAATCAAGACGGCACAGGCACACATTATGAGAACACCAAATGATTTAGCGACGTCTTTAGGTCGGATTATCATGTGATCACCATCCAATCTCGCGGGCGTTTTTTCGTATATCATTACGATATGTTTCTGTGATTTTGCCGCTATTCATTTTCACAACCGTATTAGCCATCTCCGCAATGTTCGAGTTATGTGTGACCATGACAACCAAAAATCCGATTTCCTTTTGCAGGCTGCATATATAATCCAATACCTGCCTGCCGGTTTCTTCGTCCAATGCACCGGTGGGTTCATCCAGAAACAGCACCTGTGGCTTTTTTGCCAGCGCTCTTGCGATAGTACCCGCTGCTGCTCGCCGCCGCTCAATTCAAAGGGCATTTTATACAGCTTTTCGCCCAAACCAACCGCTTCGATAATTTCACGGCAGTTTCGGTTTCTCGTTAAATCCGCCCCCATTTTTACATTTTTATCAACGTTAAGATTGGGAAGCAGATAATATTGCTGAAAAATGAACCCCACCTTTTCTTTGCGAAAAGCTGTCAGTTTGTCATCACTCAAAGCGGTAATATCCACACCATCATAATTGACAGACCCGCTATCGGGACATTCCAATCCGGATACGATATGCAGGAGCGTGGATTTCCCGGAACCGGATGCGCCGAGCAACACAATGAAGTCACCATCGTTAATCTTTAGCGATACATCTTTCAAGGCAACAGTGGCGCTTTCCCCGGAACCATATGTTTTTGCTGCTTTCAATATCTCAATCATTTTTCGTTTCCTCACTTTTTATTTTAATCATTAACCCGGTAAACACTTCGGTCAATCTCGCATCTACCTCACCATCGGTCAAACGGCTTACACCCGTGGCACAAAGGCAGGCAATTCCATGTGAGAATATCCTCATATTCTGATATAAATGGTATGCTTGTTGCTGCGAAAGTTCATATGCTTCCTGTAGAGAAACCAAAATCCTTTCACTATTGTCGTCAATGGCGGGGAGGATGTCGTTAAGCGTAAATTTCGTTACGCCCGCTTTCATAAATAATAATTCAAATAATTGGGGTTCTTCTCTGGCAAAGCGAATGTATTGCGCTCCGACCCCTTTAAAAGCAAGTTTTTCGGCAAGACCTTTTTCCACATAGCTGTTATACAAAGCTCTTGCGGCTGTTATGGTTTCCGCTTGTACTTCTTCCATGTTCCGAAACGCTGTAAAAATGGGGCGGGATGAAGTTCCAAGCGCTGCTCCCAAGCCTCTGGCGGTAGTTCCCCTAATACCTTCTCTCCGCACAAGATTCAATGCAGCGGCGATAATTTCATCTCTCGAAAATTTTTGTTTAGGCGGCATATTCATCAACTCCAATCGCAACATACGTTGCATAACGTCCGTTTTATTATATAAAGATTCATGTTGTATATCAAGTTGATTCTGTAAATAACCTTGCAATCCATATTTATGACAAGATTGATGGCATTGTGTTCTTAACATTTCTCTATAAAATGAATTTGACATTTTTATAAGGCTGTGCTATTATAAAAAAACGAACATAGTTAGATAGATATTCACAAAAGATATCCGCAGGTAAGGAGGCAAAAATATGCCATCAGGCCCCATGCTGTCTGAAACAGATAAAAAGGAAATAAGGAAGAAACTTAAAGAACTATGTGAGAATTACTGGATAAGCCACGGTTACAAAAAAACAAGTATTAAGAGGCTTTGTACAAGCGCTGGAATTTCGATCGGAACATTTTACACGCTCTATCCAGCAAAAGAAGATTTGTTCGTAGAAACGATCGCTAGCATTCAAAAGCGGCTGATGGGGGAAATTATTGACAGGAATGCAAGTAACCCAACAAAAGAAGGCTTTGGCCAATCATTGAAAGAGATTTTTAGAGTGTATGACAGTAAGCCGTTTTTGTATAACGTCAATACGCCGGATTTTCAATCATTCGTAACAAAGCTGTCTCCGGAAGCAATGGAAAAAATCCGCTTTAACGGCATAGAATTTTTCAGACAGATGATCCACGCGGCTAATCTCAATTTGAAGATTGAAGAATATAAAGCCTATGGAATTTTCTATGCGTTATTATATACCATCAACGCAAAGAAAACACTTTCCGTCACTTGCGACTATCTTGCAGTCTTTGATTTCATGGTGGATAACTTGATTCCCAATATTTTTGAATAGGCGTGACGAAAATGGATTTTGTGATGCCGGGTTATTAATACGAATTTTTTAAAGTCAGAGGAAAAAATTATGCCGCTTGAAATTAATCTTGCCTATGATGATCTTGATAAGATCCGGTTACTCTTCCGTGAATATACATCCATGTTAGGGGTTGATTTAAGGTTCCAGAATTACGATAATGAGTTTCAAAATCTTCCTGCCGACTATGCATTGCCTCGCGGCAGACTCTATCTTGCGAATTATGATAACCAGTTAGCCGGATGCATTGCCCTTCGCCCCTTTGACAAGCATTGCTGTGAAATGAAGCGTCTGTTTGTCCGGCCGGAGTTCAGAGGGAAAAGAATCGGAAACGCTTTGGCGGAACAGGTTATCTCCGACGCGAAAGAAATGAGATACCAAGCCATGCTTTTGGACACCTTGACATCACTTTCAGCATCGAATGTCCTTTATAAAAAGCTTGGTTTTTATGAAATTCCGCCTTATCGTTTTAACCCCTTACCGGATGCCCTTTTTTTAAAATTGAAACTTTAAAATTTTATTTTACAATTTCTTCGCTAACATTTCCGGATTCGTCGCATACTGCAATGCGGTCTGGTCTGTTATAATGCCGCTCTTCTTCAGGCGGAGCAATCCGGTGTCCATGGACATCATTTCATCGGAAGAAGAGGAGTACACAACACCGTCAATCTGCGGAATCTTATTATCGCGGATCATATTCCGGATGGCGGGTGTGACGGTCATGATCTCAAAGACCGGAATCCGTCCTCCGCTAATCGTAGGCACCAGCTGCTGGGATACCACGGCCTTCAGCACCATCGAGAGCTGAATCGCGATCTGGTGCTGTTGATTCGGCGGAAATACGTCGATAATACGGTCAATGGTATTGGCAGCGCCAATGGTATGCAGAGTGGAATAGATCACATGGCCTGTTTCGGCAGCCGTCATAGCCACCTGAATCGTCTCATAATCACGCATCTCTCCTAAGAGAATGGCATTGGGACTTTGACGGAGGGCTGCCCTCAGGGCCGTGACATAGCTTCTGGTATCGGTATTGATTTCACGCTGGCTGACAATGCTTTGCTTGTGATTATGAAGGAACTCCAAAGGATCCTCCAGCGTGATAATGTGGTCCTCTCGGGTGCTGTTAATGCGGTCGATAATACAGGTGAGCGTGGTCGATTTGCCGCTTCCGGCAGGGCCGGTCACTAATACAAGCCCCTTATTCACATCTGCCAGCGATAAAATATTCTCTCCGATTCCCATCACCTTAGGATCCGGCAGATAAAAAGAGATTACACGCACTACGGCAGCGAGAGACCCCCGCTGCTTAAAGGTGCTGACACGGAAACGGGACACCCCCTTTAGCGCAAAGGAGAAGTCATCGTCGCCGCTGCGGGCCAAGGGTGTTATATCCCGGTTATCGGCTAATAGATAGATCTGCCTGATCAAATCCTCCGTATCCGTAGGAATCAGCTTTTGCCCATCCAGCAGCTGTATCGCTCCGTCTACCTTCATAGAAAGCGGTTTGCCGGCTACAATGAAGACATCTGCCGCCCCCCGCGTTTTTGCTTCTGTCAATAGGTGGGTAATATCCATTTTAGTCCTCCATTAGATTCAGCCCTTCTTCCGGTTCCCACGCCGCAGTGCGGACAACCTCCCAGGCTTCAATTACATAGGATGTGCCGGCAGGGCGAAGCTTTACATACAGGCTTTGCGTGTCGTCAATCACATAGTATTCCTCAACGTCTTCTGCTGTCCCGCCGCCCTGTAAGGCTCCATCCAGAGCTGCGAGAGCCATCTCGGCTTCGTTGCAGGCGGCATAATAGGCCTGCGTTCTCGCGGCCAGCTTCTGACTGAGCTTCTGATCGCTGTTAGCGCTTACCAGCGAAAGGCTGGCAAACACTACCAGGCAAAGAAGTACAAAAATAATTAAGATGGAAGAAGAGCCGGTGCCGAAACCGGCCGATGATTTCTTACGAGTCATCATGGCTGTTCCTCCCCATTGTCTGTGTGTGCGAGGCTGGGGGAACCGTTATAAGAGGTAACATCCAGCTCATAAATGGAAACACCATCGTATTCATACTGGATTTTTGCATTGGCCAGGTTTTCGGAACGGTTTGTGATCGTAACCGTCAGCCGTACATTTTCCTCCGGGGCAAAAAGAATCTCCTGATCGTTCTGCTCCGCGCCATCCAGATAAGAGACCAGCGCTTCGGAAGATCCGCCCGTAGAACGGAAAATCTCCGCCACGGACTGGCTGAAGGTAATCGCCTTATTCAGCTGCGCAGTATTCTCCTTAATCAGGTGTGCCCTCGCAAACAGCTGCACGCAGACGGCGCTGCAGAGCGAAAAAAACAGCAACCCTACGATTAGTTCTATTAAAAATAAGCTGGACTTATTACTTTTCTGAGCCATAAGCAGTCCTTTCCGGTCAATCACATTGTGTGGAGACCATAACGCGCGTCTCCTGATCGTGAATCCGTGTAAAAACTTCATACAAATGATCCGTAACCTGGGTAATGGAAAAGTCCGCCACTTCCAGTATCTTTTGCCCTTCGCCCGGCTGATAAGTCTCCTCGCCCCGGATGGTCAGTTCCCAAAGGTATCCGTCATAAGCATAGATATAGGTCGAATAGGACGCTTCACTGTATGTCCGGGTCAGGCAAAGTGCGGAATTCTCCACGGAGACGCCGCCCTCCCGGTCATTCTGCCGGATTTTCTCGGTTACATAAGCAAGGGCTGTGCGGGAGGAGTAATTCTCTTCCATTGCATTTACGGTAGATTGATAAACGTCGGCGCCAATCAGCACCACTGCCAGAGAACAAAAGGCAAGCACGAGAAAAAGCGTCAGTGTAAAGAGAAAGTCGCTTCGTATCCTCATTGACTCCCTCCAATCTCCAGAATGGTAACATCCGGCATCAGGTTACCGGCCACCGGCTGGTAGTCAATATAATATTTGGTTTCGTCGTAAGTCAGGCCGTAATGTTCCTTCAGGTACGTAATGCTGGGCGGATAGCTTCCCTCTATAGCATAGCAGTGAATAATGTTCTGATGCAGTGCCTTTTCCAGGCTTTCCTTCTGCTTGGCCGACGCGGAATCGGATACGGAGGTCAGACCCTGTATAAACAATACCAGAATCACCAAAAAGCAAAGTGCCGGCAGCAAAAAGGAAAGGGAAGAAGAGGATTTCTTCTTAAAATGTTTCATAGGATCACCTTTTAGCCAATATTGGACATGATGCTCATCAGAGGCAGCATCACAGATAACAGGATCATTCCCACCAAAACGGAGAGAATCGCTACCAGTGTGGGTTCCAGCATAGCAACCTTGCGGTTGACTCTCTCATCAATGTCTTCCTCATACTGATCGGCAACCTTCCGCATAACATCATCCAGAGAACCGGTGGATACACCGACGGTCACCATGCGGGCATATAGGCCGTCGAAGATCTCCGTTTTCCGCAGAGCCGAACCAAGATCGGCACCGCTTGCGATCTCTTCCTTACAGAGAGCTAGCTTATCCTGCAGCGCCTGGTGATTTACTAACGGTGTTACCATGTCTAAACTCTGATCCGAATCCAGTCCGCTGCTTAAAGTCAGGGACATGCCATCCGCGAAGCGGCTGACGGCAATGGCCTGGTAAAGTCCTTTGGTGAAAAAGAAACGCCCGCCCCAGCGGGAAGCCAGTGCTTTTCCGCGCTGGGTCTTAAACATATAAACCAGCAGAAGGATCAGAACGGCAGCGATGATCAGGAATACCAGGCTATAACGGCTCAGCCAGGTGCCAATATCCAGGATCCCCTTAGAAATACCGGTCATTTCCGAACCAAGACTGACAAACACTTGATTAAAAATAGGCATAACCCTGGTAATCAGGACAAGGATTACGACCAGCATCATGCCAATCATAACCAGTGGATAGGTAATGGCACTTCGGATATTCGAGGCGATATTCTCCTGGCGCCGGTAGTAGACCGCCAGGGAACCCATTACGGTATCCAGCTTACCGGCCTGCTCGCCGATATTCACCATGTCCAGCAGATACTGGGGGAAAACTCCGGATTCTGTCAGGGCATGGGTTACATTTCCGGAAGCTTCCAGTTCCTGATAGATCTTATCAAAGACCTCCTGGGCTTCCTTCGACTCGGAAGTGTCGCGCATGATGGAGATTCCTTCCAGAGAGGAAATGCCGGAGTGAAGAATCATAGCCATCTGTTCACAAAAAGAGGAAAGTTCGCTGTTGGTTAATTTCATATGTTTTACCTCAATATTTGTATTTTGTCTGATAATTATCTCCGTCACCGATAAGATCTCTGAGGTCCTTTTCCGATTGACTGGCGGCAAAGGTCGGATCCATCATTTTCCAGGTGGTTCCATCGAACTCAATAATTCCATTCACCCATCCCAGATCATCAATGTGCGTGCTGATCCAGGCATGATAGGCAGTTCCGGCATATCCAACTACCAGGCGTGTCGGAATCTGCTGGGTCCGCAGCATAGTAGCCATCACAGCGGCATAGTCAAAACAGATACCGGTACCCGAATGCAGAATCTCATCTACATTGGGAACATATCCGCTTTTTACACTGTTTGCCTTGTCATAATCATAGGTAATATTTTCAATGATATAATTGTAAACATTCGTAACCACTTCCAGATCAGAACCGGCGCCTGCGGCAAGCTCAGCACCCTTGGCAATTGTTTGCGTGTCCGCATCAAAATCCACATATTGATTGGGATAGAGATAGGGAGAAAACTCATTGGCAATACGAACCTGCAGTTCCTTGGAAATGACCTGTGCATATAAGTCCGTACCGGCCTCAACATTTTCATAGACCGTAACCTTATATGTGCCGTCCCCTTCTGTCAGGGGAAAGGCCTCATAGTCACTATGCAGATAATAGGTGTATACTGCGTCTTGGGGTGTCTGGACTTGAATCTTCACCTTACTGACACTGCCGGTATATTTCGCCATAACATAGCCATCGTCCAGATGAGAGGCATCAATAGAAGCAAGGTCGTTGTCATAAATGACATCTCCGGAAGCTTCCGGAATCAGGATTACCGGAGTGTTCGAACGGAGGGGTTCCGGAGTCCCGGTAGTTTCGGTAGCTTCCGGAGTCTCTGTAGTTTCTGTGGCTTCGGTAGTGCTGGAATTTTCACTGCCGGATGCAGCGTTTGTGGTAACAGCAGTTGTTTCAGTAGTCCCTTTGCCACATGCAGAGAGTAATAATGACAGCGCCAAGATGTAAAAAACAATTCGGTAGCGCATGAAAATCCTCCTGATGGGAATCAAAAGTCTCTTTTTGTATCTATAAAATACAAATCTTTCGATCCGAAAATAAGACCATAATTGCAGAGTTATGTGCATAAAACATAGTAAGGCCTATCGGAGAAAACCCTCCGTCAGCTTGAATGAAGTATATCATATTCGGTCATTGGACGTCAATCCTAAACGAAAATTGTAATGAGGGATTATGGAAGGAAATAAATACCGGAAATACCTACACCAAAGCCTGGCCGGCTTCGGATCGCTGGCCATGGCAATTCTTTTCTATTTTGTAATTGAAAAGCTGCGGGAGATTCTGTCTGCGGTGCATTTTGTAGTAGAAATTCTGAAGCCTTTTTTGTATGGGGGCGCACTTGCTTTTGTTCTGACGCCTATGTGTGGCTGGCTGGAAGACAGGCTCTATCACGGCTTTCGGACCTGGCTAGGGGGGAAGAGAGGGGCAAAGGCAGCAAATACAATCAGTGTGGTTCTCGTACTTGGAATGCTGGCGGCCGTAGTATATGCCCTGGCGGCGATGATTTTGCCACAGTTGTTCTCCAGCCTGCAGCGGCTTCTGGAATCCCTTCCTGCGATGCTGGAGAGCGGGCACCGGTGGAGTCAGGATCTGATCAGCCGTCATCCGATCCTGGAGGGGCTGGCGGGCGGACTCCCGGAGCAGCTGACAGCCTCGCTTCCGGAATGGCTGTCAGCTGTACTGCTCCCCAGCATGGAATCGATGGCAGAGGGATTTACGAACGGCGTGAGCAGTGTGGTAACACTTATCAAAAATCTGACGGTGGGAGTGGCCTCCGGCATTTATTTCCTGTCCGGAAGAAGGCTGTTTGCGGCACAGGCGAAGAAGCTGCTTTACTGCCTGCTGTCCAGGGAGCGTGCAGAGACGGTGCTGGAGGTCTGCTTTGAAACGAACCGGATTTTCTCCGGCTTCATCGGTGGTAAGCTATTGGATTCTCTGATAATTGGAATTCTCTGTTTTATTGGGACGGCGGCCTTGGGGATTCCCTATGCCACCTTAATTGCCGTTATGGTAGGAGTCACGAACATTATCCCCTTCTTCGGGCCTTTTATCGGAGGAGTCCCCAGCGCGCTGCTGGTGCTGACGATCAGTCCGGTAAAGGGGCTATATTTTCTGCTGTTTTTATTGGTACTGCAGCAGTTTGACAGCAATATCCTGGAGCCGAAGATCGTGGGAGGTTCGACCGGACTGTCGGGCTTCTGGGTCATGTTTGCGCTTATGGTATTCGGTGGCTTATTCGGGTTCGTGGGAATGCTTCTGGGAATCCCGGTCTTTGCGGTACTGTACCATTTTCTGTCCAGGGCAATCCGGCGGAGGCTGGAGCAAAAAGGGTTGTCTCCCGAGAGCAGTTCCTATGTGGAATAAAAAAGAATAAAAAATTTGAAATAGTGCTTGACAAATTTGGGAAAAGGGAATATCCTTGTGTTATGGTTAATCAGTCAAGTAACTAACTAACCAAGCGGAGGTGTAAAATGAAGCTAGATGATGAGAGGCCCATCTTTATACAGATCGCGGAAGGCCTGGAGGATGGAATTTTATCCGGAGCTTTTCCGGAGGGGAGTCAGGTTCCCTCTATCACGGAATTTTCAGTGACCTATCAAATTAACCCCGCGACGGCATTGAAGGGAATTGCGATGCTGGTGGACGAGGGAACCGTATTTAAGAAGAGGGGTGTGGGGATGTTTGTGGCAGAAGGAGCCGTTCGGCAGGTCCAGGAGAAACGAAAGGAACAGTTTTACGATCGCTATATAGGATCGATGGTGGCAGAGGCAAGACGGCTGCAGCTAAGCCAGGAGGACATTCAGAAAATGGTGGGGAGGGGATTCAGAGATGAACAGCATTCAAATTCAGGGAATCAGTAAGAAATTTGGCAGTGTTGTGGCGCTGGATGGAATTAACCTTACGCTGGAGCAGGGAAAGATCTACGGACTTCTGGGGAGAAACGGAGCCGGTAAGACAACCTTGCTGAAGGTAATCACGAACCGGATCTTCGCCGATCAGGGAAGCGTAACGATTGATGGACAGGATCACCGGCAGGAGCATGCCCAGGCGGATATTTACCTGATGAGCGAGGCGGACATGTATCCGGAGGACTGCCGGCTGAAGAAGCTCTTTGGCCTTATGCCGGACTTCTATCCGGACTTTGACCGAGAATACGCACTCCGGCTGGCGGAGGAGTTTCATTTGCCCTTAAAGAAGAAGATTAAAGCGCTTTCCACGGGTTATATCTCCATCTATAAATTGATTCTGGCATTATCCGTAAATACCCCGTATGTGTTCTTTGATGAACCGATTCTGGGGCTGGATGCCAACCACCGGGAACTGTTTTACCGGCGTTTAATTGAACGCTACAGCGAGAAGCCATGTACGATCGTGATTTCAACGCATTTAATCGAGGAGGTCTCCGGTATTGTGGAGGATGTAATTATTATTCACGATGGCAGGATTATTCGCAATGAGTCCAGAGAAAGTCTGCTGGCCTGTGGATATACAGTGGCGGGAAAAGCAGCCGATGTGGATGCCTTTATCCAGGGACGCGAAGTGCTGGGCGTAGAAGTGCTGGGAGGCCTGAAGACGGCCTATCTGCTGGGCAAGCCGCAGGATACCGGCGTCCCCTATACGCTGGAGGTGTCCCGTATGGATTTGCAGAAACTGTTTGTGAAGCTGACAGGGGATGAGGAGGTGCGCCGTGAAAGTTAAAGCAGCGGTTCGTTATCAAATAAAAGCCTTACGGTCGGATGTTCTGGTTATTTGCCTGCTCATTGCGGCGACTTATGCGGCCGGTACGATTTGGGCGGTAGTATCCCCTTCGTCCTTGGATGAAGGCGTGACCACGGTGGGCGGAACAGAGGCAATTGCGGTGATCTTTGTCTTCATCGCCGGGATTGCCAGTTTCAGATCCAATTTCTTACTGTTGATGCAGAATGGACTTGGGCGGAGACAGATTATAAAAAGCCAGATTGCCGCGGCAGCGGGTGTGAGCTTGATCCTGGCGGTTGTGACGGCAATATTTAATGAAATCGGGACTTGGATTTCGTCTCACCTTAATAACTTTAATTTTACGAACACGACCCTTGAGGTTTATCAAGAGAGCCTGGGGGACAGCGGCCTGATTATCCGGTTTGTTTTCACACTGTTCCTGCTGTTTGTGATGTACCTTGCCACATATGCTTTTGGCTACGTGCTTGGGGTATTTGGTTACCGGGGAGGGACGCCTGCAATTATTGGAATGTCGGTTGGTCTTCCGGTAATACTGTTCATCCTGCTGCCGATTTGGGTCAGTTTTTTAAGTAAGGGAATGCAGGATAAGCTCCTGAGCTTTTTCCTTAATACCTTGCTGGGCGCAGGGATGCGTCAGCCTTGGCGGGGAGGCCTGACGTTTCTGGCGGCAGCCCTGATTCTGGGGGCATTCGGAGCCTGGCTGGCCGGCCGGGCACAGGTAAAAGAATAGCAGAAATGAAGAACGGCGGTTTTGGTGTCATCACAATCAAAACCGCCGTTCTATAAATTTTGTCTACAGTGCTTTCTGAATAACCTCTTTTACATGTGCCTTCGTTAATCCAAAGGCTTCCTTCAGATATGCCAGCGTACCTACCTGACCGAACCGGTCCTGCACGCCGACCCGCTTTAAGGGTACGCCCAGGCCTGTTTCTGCCATTACCTCGGCTACGGCACCGCCCAGTCCGCCGATAATGCTATGGTTCTCAAAAGTAACCACCAGCTTCTTACCCGCGGCTTCCTTACGAATCAGCTCCTCATCCAGGGGCTTCACGGTAAACATATCGGCCACTTCGACGGAAATTCCTTCGTCCTCCAGCTCTCTGGCGGCATTTAGTGCATCGTGGAGCACTTCTCCCATAGAGATCAGCAGCACATCGCGGCCTTCTTTGATAATATTACCCTTACCAATGGTGAAGGCAGAGCCTTCCGCATAGATCGGCACAGCGTCCTTCCGGTTCGCACGAATATAGTGTACGCCAGTCAGGCGGGCCAGCTCACGAATCAGCCAGGCCAGCTGTACCTGATCCGCCGGATCAAAGACCATCGCTTCCGGAATGGTCCGCATAACGGCCACGTCTTCAAAAGTCGTGTGGGTTCCGCCGTTGGCGGCTACGCATACACCCGGATCGGATCCATAGATATTAATGGTATTTCCCGCATAGGCGCCGGACAGGAATATCTGATCCAGGGAACGTCTTGCGACAAAGGGCGCAAAGGTATGCACAAAAGGAACGATCCCCCGCATGGACATACCGGCAGCCAGCCCCATCATATTGGCTTCGGAAATTCCTACATTTAAAAACTGATCGGGATGGGCTTTCTGGATCTTCTTAAAGCCGGATGCTCCGGCCAGATCCGCGTCCATCGCAAAGATCTTATCGTTCTCATCCATCAGGGAAATCAGGGTATCGGCAAATACTGCACGCAGCTCTTTCCCCTTTTCTTCCGTTGTCAGCTTCCACATGATTATTCCCCTCCATTCTCAGCCAAAAACGCTTCCAGACGCGCAATATCCGCATCGGTCGCTGCATCGGCTTCCGCATTGAATTTGGGAGCATGGTTATCGACCAATGCTTCCCAGTAAGGGGAGCCTTGGCCCTTAATCGTGTCCATGACGATGCAGACCGCCTGATCCTTCACAGCACGCACTTCATTGATCGCGGCATCAATCGCGTCTTCCCGGGAGCCGTCCGCCCGGACCGTATAGAAACCAAAGGCTTTCATCTTCTCCGCAATATCAAACTGCTCGATAATATCCCTGGTCCAGCCGTCCAGCTGACGCTTATTTTCATCAATAATGACAATAACCTCATTTAACTTATGGGAGGCAATAAACTGGAAAGCTTCCCAGCATTGTCCTTCATTCAGCTCGCCATCCCCCACGACCAAGAATACACGCTGGTCAGAGCCGGCCATCCGGAAGGTATAGCCAATACCGGCTGCTGCCGAAGTACCCTGCCCCAGAGAACCGGTGGTGGCATCTACGCCGGGCGTCTTAGTCTTGTCCGGATGAGAGGGTAATTTAGTACCGCCTTCATTCAGCGTAAACAGAAAATCCTTCTCATAGTAGCCCTGCTCTGCCAGTGTGGCATAGAGAGCGGGGCCGGCATGCCCCTTAGAGAGAACCAGGTAATCCCGGTCCGGCCAGTTCGGATTCTTCGGATCATGGCGCATCTGTTTATTATATAGAACGCTTAAAAGTTCAATCACCGACATGGCACCGCCAAGGTGGCCGTACCGTCTCCATTTCAGCGTCTGCAGCACATCTAGGCGGACTCTCGCAGAGCTGAGCTTTAGTGCCTGTAATTCTGCTTTTTCCATTTGTGCAATCTCCTTATTCCCCCAGTGCTTTTTTGAGCTTATCCTCAATTTCCGGCATCGACATGATATTATTTAAAAGAATTACGTTAGGTAAACTTTTTGTCTGCTTTTCTAAATCGCCGCTTACGACATATAAATCTGAACCGGTAGATGCCGCGTCGATAATCGAGGCATGGCTCACTTTAATGGAATCATAACCTAAAGATGTCAGAACCCGTTCCACATTCATACGCATCAGAAGAGAAGAGCCCAGCCCGGATGCACAGCAGCATGTAACTGTTTTTATAGACATATGCAATCTCCTTTACCATTATTCCCGTTTGCTCCGTTATTACTATAACATGGATTTTCCATAAGTAAAGAGTTTTCAGGGAGGTTATCAACTTTTTTCCGGATCTGTTCCGGCAGAGGTAAAAACTTCGTAAATCTCTTCCGTGGAAGAGGCATTCATTACCTTTTCCACCAGTGCTTCGTCGGTCAGGATAAAGGACAGTGCCCGCATATCTTCCATGTGGGAATCACTGTCGGTAGCCGACATGGCAATCAAAACACGGACAGGGGCGCTGTCCGAACCGAAATCCACCGGCTTTCGGAACCGTGTGACCGCTAGAGCCGATTGCTCCGCTCCCTGCTCGGGACGGCCATGAATCAAGGCGACGCCGGGCAGTATCAAGTAATAAGGGCCAAACTCTAATGTGTTCCGGATAACTCCTTCCGCATAGCAGGCTTTGACACAACCCGTATCCAGAAGCGGCTTCAGGCTGAGACGGACGGCATCCTTCCAATCAGAGGCTTCCTCTATGATCTGTATATGTTGTTTTGTGAAAAAGGTTGTCTGCATATAGAATTCCTTCTTTATTGGAATATTCTGGAAAAGAAGCTTCCAGACATATATTTGTCGGTTTTGGTGATGTTATCTAAAGGTCGCTTATTATTATAGCGTAAAATCTCAGGTAAATAAAGAGGGAAAATAAAGTTTGGGAGAAAGTTTCCTTTTCCCCATTTCTATGCTATACTAGCAGACAGGTGAAAAAAATGGACTATATTGTATTTGATTTGGAGTGGAACCAATGTCCCCAAGGGAAGGCGAAAGAGAACCCGAGACTGCCCTTTGAGATCATTGAAATAGGTGCCATTAAATTAAATGAAAATAGGGAAGAGACCGGGCGTTTTCACGAGGTAATACGGCCGCTGGTTTATCGACGTCTCCATTTCCGTACTAAAGAAGTGATTCCGATGAGCCAAGAAGAGCTGATGGGAGCCAGGACCTTCTCTCCGGTAGTGAGAGACTTTTTGCATTGGTGCGGAGAGGACTGCAAGTTTGTGACCTGGGGAAGCCTGGATCTGAATGAGCTTCAGCGCAACATGGATTACTACCGGATTAATAACCCCCTTCCCTATCCGTTGTTTTTCTATGATCTGCAAAAGATGTTCAGCCTGCTGTACGATGACGGTAAAAGCCGCTGGTCTCTGGAGGATGCGGTGAAATACCTGGGAATTCCGCAGTCGCTTCCTTTTCACAGAGCAATGGACGATACCTTCTACACGGCGGCAGTTATGCGGAAAATAGACCTGCCGGCGGTATGTGGGTATGAGTCGATTGATTACCACCGTCTGCCTCAGACGAAGCAGGAAGAGATTTTTCGGGACTTCAATACCTATACGAAATATGTTTCCAGGCCCTTTGCTTCAAAGGAAGAGGCCATGTCGGATAAAACCGTGCTGAGCCTGCGGTGCTGCTGCAGCCTTCCGGTTCTGAAGCGGATCCGTTGGTTTTCCGCCGGAACCGGCACATATCTGGCATTGATTCAGTGCCCCAGGCACGGATATATAAAGGGAAAGATTCGCATTAAGAAGACGGGAGACGGACGGATCTTTGTGGTGAAGACGGTCAAACCTGCCGATGCTGAAGCCATTCGCAAGGTGAAAGAGAAGCGGGAGCAGGTGCGGGAACGCCGCAGAGAGAGACGCAATAAGAACAGAAGAAAAGCAGAGGCGTGAACCTCTGCTTTTCTTCTGCTTCCGGGTCATTCTTGCGCTTGTGTTCCGTCTTCGATCAGTACGGTCATCACACCGCCGCAGACCATTCCTTCCGACTCGGCCACTTCACCGGTCATATCAATGTCCATCAGCCGGTAAGTCCCTGTGCCGATCATGCGGACAGCCTGCTGGATGACGGCTCCTTCGCTGCAGCCGCCGCCAATCGTACCGGTAACCTGGCCGGCTTCGTTTACAGCCATTTTCGCACCGGCGGCCCGGGGCGTAGAGCCTTTGGACTCCAGAATGGTTACAATTGCCTGTGGGCTCTGGTTCTCCGCCAGACAGCGGATCATCTCCGGCTCCAGATCGGATTGGTTAACGGGATGGGTGGCTTTGCCAGGAAGCCGCTTATAGGTGATCATTTCGGCCAGTATTGCCACGGCGATTTCTGCCGGCGTTACGGCACCGATATCTAAGCCTACCGGCGTGCAGATCCGCTGCAGCCAGTCTGAGTCCAGTCCTTCCTCGTCCAGCATGCCAAGCAGCCCTTTTATGCGCCGCCTGGAACCAATCATGCCAAGATAGGCAGGAGAAGCCTGGCGGGAAAGCTCCCGCAGGCAGTCGCCGTCATAGCGGTGGCCTCTGGTCAGGATTACCACATAGTCATAAGAGGTCAGGCGGAGATCCTGAATCGCTGCCGCAAAAGGCTTACAGATCACCTCCTGTGCCATTGGGAAACGCACGCTGTTAGCAAAGGAAGGCCGGTCGTCAATAACGGTAACCGCAAATCCGGTTTTGGCCGCAAAATCGCACAGCGGCAGGGAAATATGTCCTCCGCCCAGCACAATTATGCGCGCTGAAGGAATCACCGGCTCGAGCATGGTAAATCCCTGTGGACCGCAGGTGAATCGAGGCTCCTGTCGGTCATCCGCCAGCGGAACGAGAGCGCGGGTCAGTCCGTCCGTTAATGTACCGGCGTTTCCGGTGCCCTGTGTCTGAATACCAATTCCCTCGCCCTTTTGCAAGTGGGTCAGAACTTCTTCATAGAAATTTTGGTTGCTCAAAGAAATCTCCCCTTTCTTCTTTTTTTGGATAACCGCATCTTGATTTTTTTGCGTCGTTTTTTTCGATAGACCCAGGAATTCCGATAGGTCCGCCTTCTGCGCTTGCGCTGTATCCAGGGCCAAAGAAATAGAATCAACAGGATAATCAGAATGATAGCGGCAGCCAGGACGACCCATTTCCAGGAGAACCAGCTGCTTTCGGACTGGCCGGAACCGGAACGGTCCTCGGCGTCTTCTTCAGAGGCTTTCGCAGTGCTGAAGCTGAACACGTCTCCTTCATCCCGCTTTACCGTCAGATTTGCCTGCCCTACCTGATGGCCTCCATAAGAATAGGTAACGGTGGCCAGTGTGTTAGGTCCGGAGGCGCTGTCTCCCCAGGCAAACTCTGTATTAAGGGCGCTAAAGGGGACGGAGTTAGGGAGCAGAATCCAGTCATCGTCCGAAACGGATAAAGACAGGATATTGCTGCCTAAGAAAGAATTGTCCTCCAGCATGGAATTATTCAGGTTGTACTCGGTGTCGCTTTCTGACACATTATGAATGGTATAATTGTCAAAACCATAATCAAAGAGTGCCCGGGTAGTAGAATAGTGATCCGTAGAGGCCTGGCCGCCCATGACGACGCAGATCAGATCCAAGTTATCCTTGACGGCATAGGTGACCAGTGTATAGCCGGCCAGCTGGGTGAAGCCGGTCTTTCCGGCAATGGCAGAGTCATAATGCAAGTCTCCGCTGGCCAGGAGCTTGTGCTTCATGGAAATTGCCAAAGATTGCGGATTCTTATTCGTGGCGGGCAGGGAATAGCTGGTAGTAGAGTTAATCTCCAGATAATCCGGATTCTGAATCGCAGCCCTCATAATCAAGGCCATATCATGTGCTGTCGTCTGGTGACTGGGGTTGTTTAGCCCGGAGGGGTTAGTAAAATTCGTATTTTTACAACCCAGCTCCTTCGCCCTCTGGTTCATCAGCTCCGCAAAGGCTTCAATGGAGCCTGAGACATGCTCTGCGAGAGCCTGTGCTACTTCATTGGCAGAGGCAATCAGCATGGCATAGAGGCAGTCCTTAACGCTAAGCCGCTCTCCTTCGGTCCGGGCAATACTGCTGCTGCCGGCTTCCAGCTCATGGGTAGCCCGGTAGGAGAAGGTGACCGTCTCGTCCAGCGAACAGTTCTCAATCGTAAGAAGAGCGGTCATGATCTTCGTGATGCTGGCAGGAAAATAGGGAGTATCCGCGTCCTTGGCATACAGAATCGCACCGGTTTTGGCCTCGACTAATATAGCGGAGGGGGCCGCGACAGACGGTGCTTTCGGAAGGTTCGAAATCATCGTCATATCCCATAACGGTGCGTTTACTTCGGCATATACCGGCAAAGGCGCCAGTATTGTAATTAGAACCAATAAAACTGCCAGGACAGAATGCGTCCATCGCTTTATCATCGCAGTGTCAATCTCCTTGTTATAGAAAATGATGTAAATCTGGGATGAGTATACCCCATTTGCCACGCTTTTTCAAGGCTTTTTGGATTAGTATACGAAAAGAGATGGCAAAAAGCGGTGGAAAAAAGTCTGGATATGGGGTAGAATAATAGTGATCTGGCGGGAGTTGATTTCCCCCGGAGGTAACGCAATTTTATTCAGGAGGATTTATAACATGCGGCTGAAAAATGTGCCTGGATCCAGAGAAGTCATTGAGGGGAGTGCGTATAACATACTCGCCCCGGAGCAATATCGGGGGAAATGGCAGGAGTTTCTTGGGAACGGGAATCCGATCCATATTGAAATCGGAATGGGGAAGGGGCGTTTTCTAATGACATTGGCGGCGCTTCATCCGGATGGCGAATATATTGGGATTGAGAAGTATTCCAGTGTTTTGATCCGGGCCGTACAGAAGCAGGAGGAGCGGAGGCTTCCCAATTTGCATTTTATCCGCATGGATGCAGAGGAGATCCAGACGGTCTTTGGGCCGGGAGAGGTAGGACGGATTTATCTGAATTTCTCAGATCCGTGGCCGAAGGATCGTCATGCGAAGAGACGCTTAACATCAAAGGAATTCCTAAAGCGTTATGAAGGAATTCTGACGCCGGATGGCGTGCTGGAGTTCAAGACGGATAATCGGAAGTTATTTGATTTCTCTCTGGAATCCGCAGCGGAAGCCGGATGGAAGCTCCAGGCGTGCACCTTTGATCTTCATCAGGAAGAGGCGCTGGTTCGGGAGAATGTCATGACCGAATACGAAGAGCGCTTCTCGGCAGAGGGCAATCCAATTTGTAAAATGGTGATTACACAGGTATAGAACGGCCGCCGCTCCCATATACTAGAAGGAACGAAATATATCGGGGGCAATATGGCAAAGCAAAAGGGTTGGCAGAAGACACTGGGCAAAATGACCGGGCAGAACCGGTCTCTGGATCGTAAAATGTTTCAAGTCAAGAAAAACCTGGATGAAGTGAATAAATTGTTGAGCAAAGACAAGAAGTAGGAGGAACAGAAATGGCGAAGATTTTTACAGACAGCAATTTTGAAGAGGAAGTATTAAAGGCGGACAAGCCGGTACTGGTGGATTTCTATGCGGACTGGTGCGGCCCCTGCAAAATGATGGCTCCAATTCTGGAGCAGCTGGCATCGAAGTACGAGGACCAGGCGGTTATCGGTAAGCTAAATGTGGATGACAATGGAGAGACTGCGATGGCCTATCAGGTGCGTTCTATTCCGTATATGGTGATTTTTAAGAACGGTGAGGCAGTGGATTCCATCCTGGGCGCG
>Ga0153924_1000299_pt1 | contig 32750 bp, 27 predicted proteins | sample TSNJ008MetaG_FD_104709 | JGI IMG/M metagenome (GOLD analysis project Ga0153924, IMG submission 104709) | Attine ant fungus gardens microbial communities from New Jersey, USA - TSNJ008 MetaG | ecosystem: Host-associated > Fungi > Mycelium > Unclassified | place: USA: New Jersey, Wharton State...
AATAGTGCTCGGTAACGGCGCGGAGCGCTGCTTGCTTGGAAAAGCTGATGAAGGGCTCATTGGCGGCCTCGGTCAAGGCGATGCTCTCCCTTCTGGAAAAAGGGTGGTCGCTGCTGCACGCAATCAGCAGCTCCTCCGTCAGAAGCGTGATAGAGTTTTTTGAATTGGCAGAGGGTGTCGATTCAATGATAAAGTCATACTTGACGGTATCGGACCTATTTTGCTCATACTGCCGCTTTGTCAGCTTAAAGGAGATATTGGGGTACAGCTTGTTAAAATCCCGCACCAGCTTAGTAATCAGAGAGGAGGCAACCTGTACATAGACGGTTAGAGTGCTGTATGTATAGATGTTTTGGTCATTAAGCTCCTTTTGTGCGTCGTCCAGAGCCTGGAGTGCACGGGCAGCGTACTTGAGAAATATTTCACCATTATGGTTGAGGCGCAGGTTTTTGCCCACACGGTCAAAAAGCTTGACATTAAGCTCCTGCTCCAGCCGTTTTATGGTTTTACTCAATGACGGCTGGGTAATATGCAGCTGCTCTGCCGCCCGGGTAATGCTGCCGCATTCCGTCACCTTTTTAAAATAGCGAAGCTGCAAAAGCTCCATTGGGCATACCTCCTGTTTTTAAAAAAGCATAACTTTGAATTCATATAAACATGTCCCAACATGTATTTTACAGAATTTGACTTATCTATTATAATTTAATATATAATAAAAAAATAATTTGTGCAAGTTGTATTGTCAGGAGGAGAATTTTGTGGAGGTAGCTATTCCGTATGGAGATTCCGCCATGCAATGCCACATACCCGATGGAGTAGCCGTTGCCGTACTAACTCCGGAAGGTCAGATGTATGTCCACAGAGAGGAAGGCGTTAATTTGGTTGCCCGGGCTATGAGCAATCCCATTGATGCCCCGCCCCTCAGAACGCTGGCAAAGGGTACAGACCGGGTAGTTATTATTGCCAGCGACCATACAAGACCAGTCCCAAGTAAAATTTTGGCACCCGCTATGCTGCGGGAAATCCGGGAAGGAAATCCGGAAGCGGACATTACCTTTCTGATCGCTACCGGATTTCACCGGACGACCACTCGTGAAGAGCTGATCCATAAATTTGGCGAAGAAATTATCCAAAAAGAAAAAATTGTAGTGCATGACTCCATGGACAACAACGCCCTGGTGGACATCGGCGTGCTGCCCTCCGGCGGTCGGCTGCTTGTGAACCGTCTTGCGGCGGAGGCGGATTTGCTGATTGCCGAGGGATTCATTGAGCCCCATGTCTTTGCCGGTTATTCCGGCGGGAGAAAGAGCGTTCTCCCTGGCATTGCGGGGAGAACCACCGTAATGGCCAACCACTGCGCGGAGTTTATCGATCATCCTAGGGCAAAGCCCGGATATTTGGGTGGAAATCCCATGCATGAGGACATGGTCTACGCCTGCCGGGCGGTAAATTTGCGCTATATCCTAAATGTCGCCCTGGACGAAGGGCGGAATATCGTGGGGGCCTGGGCCGGGGATGTGGAGTCTGCCCACCTGGAGGGGTGCCGCTTTGTGGAGCAGATGGTGGGGGTTCAGGCAGAGCTGGCGGACATTGTCATCACTACAAACTATGGGTACCCTCTGGATCAGAATGTGTATCAGCATGTAAAGTGCTTGAGCACGGCGGAGTGCATCTGCCGTGAGGGAGGCGTCATCATCGCCTGCGCGGAGCTTAGAGACGGCCACGGCAGCGAGGACATGTATGAACAGTTGTCCATAGGCGCCCAAAAGGCGATGGCTGCCATTCGCGGTGTGGCCCGGGACCAGACCAAACCAGACCAGTGGGCGACACAAATTATGGCGCGTATTTTGCTACGCCACCGGGTTATATTTGTCAGCGGTGCAGAGCATCATACTATGCTACGGCAGATGGGCTTTGAGACGGCTGAAACTCCGGAAGCCGCGCTGCAAATGGCGCTTGAAGAGGTAGGAAAACATCCAACCATTGCGGTAATCCCGGACGGCGTAGGAATTATAATAAAAGAGAGGGGCGGTAAAGCGTGAAAATCGACGCAATTATGCTCAATGCGGAGGATAATGTAGCTACAGCGGTACAGGATCTGGAAAAAATGCAGATGGCAAGGGTACGCTTCGGAGAAAACATCTTGGAAGTCCAAATCACCGAGACCATTCCTTATGGTCACAAATTCGTGATGAAAGCGATGGTAAAGGGAGAGCCTATTCTAAAATACGGAGAAGTGATCGGTACCGCCACAGAGGATATCGCGGTGGGACAGCATGCCCATGTTCATAACATTGAAAGTACGCGGGGGCGGGGGGATTTGCGATGAGTGAGCGGAAGCTGGAGTTTTTAGGATACCATAGACAGGACGGTACGGTGGGAACCCGAAACTATGTGGGGGTTTTGTCAGCGGTGGTCTGCGCAAACGAAGTAGTGGAAGAAATTGTGCGCCGGGTGGACGGGACGGCCCGGTTCACTCACCATCAGGGCTGCTGCCAGACCCCTATGGACATCGGACAGGTGACAAAGACGCTGGCCGGGCTTGGAAATAATCCCAATCTCTACTCGGTATTGATTGTAAGTCTGGGGTGTGAAAGCACCGACCTGGACGCCGCGCTGGACGGAATCCGGGCAAACGGAAAGCGGGCTGAGCTGCTGATTATCCAGGAGTCAGGTGGAGCGGCACGGAGCATCGCCCAAGGGGTTCTGCTGGCGCAGGAGATGGCGCGCGAGGCCTCGTATGCAAAACGGGAGTCCGCGCCCCTGTCCAAAATTATGCTGGGTATGAAATGCGGAAGCTCCGATACCACCTCCGGCCTGATTCCAAATCCCGCCATCGGTGTAGCGTCCGATCTGCTGATCAATGCGGGTGCGACCTCCATCATCGGAGAGACTACCGAGTTTATCGGCGCGGAGCGTATTATCGTCCGAAATGCAGCCAACAGCAAGGTTTCAGACGAGATCATCGCGATGGTGGACCGTATGGAAAAAAGGGCTATGGCAGTGGGACAGGACATTCGTGGAGGCCAGCCAACCCAGGGGAATATCAAGGGAGGGCTGACAACGATCGAAGAAAAATCGCTGGGAGCCATTGCCAAAGCAGGGAAATCGCCCTTTCAGGCCGCCTATGAATACGGGGAGCGCCCACGGGTTAGCGGTCTTGTGGTGATGGACTCCCCAGGGCGCGAGCCGGAGATTTTGACCGGACTGGCGGCCGCCGGGTGCAATATCATCGCCTTTGCCACCGGGCGGGGCGCGCCCCAGGGTTTTCCCTTTGTTCCAGTGCTGAAAATCACTGGAAGCCGGACGGCGGCGATCAAAATGAGCGATCACATTGACCTGGATCTCAGCGCCGTCATCGACGGTATGCTGACCATTGAGGCGGCGGGGCAGCAGATATTCCGTGAATTGCTCGCCGTAGCATCAGGGGGGAAAACCAAGGCGGAAATTTTGCAGTATACCAACTCAATGGATATTTACACGCGGGGACCTGTGATTTAAAAGTGAGGAGGATGCAGTATGGTAAAAAAGAAACCCACGGCAAGGATTCTTGACCCCATTCTGGACGCCGAGGAGGTTGTTTGGCTGGGCGGAGAGGCCGGAAATGTGAGAAAGGTGTACCGTATCATTACCACCGAATGCTTCCGGGTGGGAATCGCGTTTTTTACGCCGGGAGAGGGTGGCGCCGTCCATGTACATGAAAACTCGGAGGAGTTCAGCTACTCTCTGTCAGGCGGCGGCATGGCGCTGGGGGAAAACGACACCCCGCTGGGAGAGCAGTCTCCCGGGAAAATCAAGTGGAACCCGGCGGGCTCATTTCATGGAGGAAAAACCGGCGATGACGGCATATCGGTAAAAATCTGGGCTTATTCTGCCGGTGGAGAACTTCCTACTAACGACGGCGTTCTGATTAAGGAGGGCAAGGTATGACACAGCCAAACGGAATATCCCGTGTTTTAGATCCTTATGTGGACGGTGAGGGAAAATGGCTTAGCCGTACCCCTGGACAGATCGGCAAGCTGTATCAAGTAATCGGAACCAAAAAAATCCCGGCGCAATTTTTCAAGGTGGGAATCTATATGATTCTGCCGGGAGAGTCGATCCCGATCCATGAGCACGCGGATGGAGAGGAATTTGCCTTTGTATTAAAGGGCGAGGGGCTGCTGCTGGGAGAAAACAGCCGGGCCATCGGCCCCATTCCCGCGCATAAGCTGGTTCATGTGCCGTCCGGCGCACCCCATGGTTATGTGAATCTTACGACCCAAACGCTGGAGATTCTGGTCTGGACCTCCACCGAAGCGGAGCTGACCTGCGGCGGCGCGGAGAGCTGAGGTGAGCGGATGAAGATTACAAAGATACAACTGGTCAAGACCTGTCCCCGTGAAAAGCAGGGCAACCGAAATTGGCAGCCCATCTTTGTTCTGATCTATACCGACGAGGGCATTGTGGGCCACGGTGAGATTGGCCTGGCCTATGGAAAATCTCAGGAGGCCGGATTGGGCCAGGGTGTGGACTACGCCCGCCTGATCCTCGGAGAAGACCCCATGCGGATCGAGGCCCTCTGGCAGAAGCTCCAGCGCGGAACTTTTTGGGGGATGAGCGGCGGTGCGGTTCCCTTCGCCGGAATCAGCGGTATTGACATTGCCCTGTGGGACATTAAGGGAAAGGCGCTGGGAGTGCCGGTCTATGAGTTGCTGGGCGGAAAATACCGCGACAGCCTGCGGTGCTACGCCAGTCAGATCCAGCTGGGCTGGAAGGGCAATGGAACGGGCTACCGCCATATCCGGCCGGAAGAGTATGCCGAGGCTGCCCGAGAGGCCATGGACGCCGGATTTGACGCGGTCAAGGTTGACCCCATCGGCATTGACGACAAGGGCGGCTGGATGGTCTGGGACACGCGGGGACTGATGCGCAGCCGCCAGCTCCGGCTGATTGAGGACCGTGTGGCCGCCATCCGCGAGGCGGGCGGACCGGACCTGGATATTATCATCGAGGCCCACGCGCTGACGGACGCCAATACCGCTATTCAGATCGGCAAGCGGCTGGAGCCCTATGACTGCTTTTATTATGAGGAGCCCACCCAGCCTCTGAACCCGGAACTGTTTCGGCTCATTCGTGATCAGGTGAAGATCCCACTGGCCTCCGGAGAGCGCATTCATGGAAGATGGGGTTTCCGACCTTTCTTTGAAAACCGTTCCCTAAGCGTGATTCAGCCGGATCTGTGCAATACGGGCGGAATCAGCGAGGGGAAGAAAATCTGCGACATGGCCATGGCCTACGACATGGGGGTTCAGCTTCATGTCTGTGGAGGGCCCATTTCCAACGCGGCGGCCATGCAGGTAGAGGTGGTAATTCCAAACTTTATCATCCATGAAACCCATGAATACTCCACAATCCAGGAGAACATCGACCTGTGTAAATATAACGATCAACCGGTAAACGGGTATTTGCGGGTTTCCGACCGGCCCGGCATCGGACAGGAGTTGGACGAGGATGTTTTAAAGCAGAATCACAGTCAGGTGATTACAGTGGAGTAAAGGAGGAAAAATCAATTGGAGATTTCGGTCAATACAAAATTGGTTCCCGTGATTGGAAAGCCCATGGGGCAGTCTCTTTCGGCGCGGATGGGAAATCGAATTTATGAGTCGACGGGAAAAGACTTTTATCGCTTTCCGATTGAAGCGGAACGGGAGGATCTTGAGGCCATACTCAATGGCCTGCGCTGCATGAATGTGGCAAGGATTGGAATTACAAAGCCCTATAAAATTGAAGTCATGAAATATCTGGATGAGATCGACGGATTGGCGCAAAAGATTGGCGCGGTAAACAGTGTGAAGGTGGAAAACAAACGCCTGATCGGACGCAACATGGACGGACTTGCATTCCTGCGGTCGCTGGATCGTGAGGTGGGCTGCAAGCTGGAGGACACCAATTTTTTCTGCTTTGGGGCAGGGGGTGCGGGACGCGCCATCTGCTGCACCCTGGCCGACCGGGGCGCAAAGAGTATTTTGGTTGCGGATAAGCTGGAGGACGCGGCGCGGGCACTGGCAGACGATATCAATACAAAATTTGCCCCCATTGCCCGGGAGGTTCCCTTCTCCGACGCTGAGGAGCTCAAGCGGTGTGTTCAGCAGGCGGACGTGGTTATGAACGCCACAGGGCTGGGCATGTATCCCAATCTGACGGCCACGCCGGTACACAAAGACTGGCTGCATGCGGGACAGGTGGCCTTTGACGCGACATATAATCCGTCCAGGACCAAGTTTTTAAAGGATGCGGAGGAAGCAGGCTGCCGCATCTTCAACGGAAAGGGGATGATTATTTTCTGTGGCATGATGGGTTATGAGGAAGGGATTAGCGGCAGCGTGGACTATGAAATCTGGTCCCAAGTATTCGATGAGCTGCTGCGGGAGTACGCGGTACCGGTAAAATAAAGACGAGAGAGGAGAATGTGTGTATGGAAAAAATCCTGATGCTTCACGGCCCGAATCACAATATGTTTGGCCATCGGGATAAGAATTTGTATGGCGTTGTCACCTACGAGGAGATCAACGAGCGGCTGAAGACAACTGCCCGGGAATTGGGCGTAGAGCTGGAAATCTATCAAAGTAATTTTGAAGGCGATTTTATTAACAAAATTCACGAGGCGTTTTTCCAAAAGACAGATGCGGTGATAATGAATCCTGGAGGATGGACCAATCACTCCATCGCAGTAAAAGATGCGCTGGACATTCTGACCGTACCGAAAATCGAGGTACATATGGCCAATATCTTCCGCAAGCACAATGGAATGGTACAGGGAGACACCACAAAAACGGCAACCGGCGCAATTATTGGCCTAGGCGCCATGTCCTATACTCTGGCTCTTCGCGCGGCGGTGGAATTAGTCCGTGAAAAGACATGAAATAGAGAAAGAAAGGATGATTTATTATGAAAAAAAGATTAGTTGCGTTAACGATCATTTTTGCAATGGTATTGGGCCTTTCGGCATGTAGCAATTCCAATTCCCCGTCTTCCTCTGACGCGGCGTCTGGTACAACCCCGGCTACCTCGGCGTCTTCCGAGGCCAGTCAAACGGCTTCTCCCTCAAGCAATGAATGGAGTCCCACCAAATCGATCAAGGCGGTTATCGGCTATGCGGCGGGCGGAAGCACAGACAGCATAATGCGTCCTCTGTTCTCCGTGGCCGAGAGCATCATCGGTCAGACCCTCGTGGTGGAAAACACCGCTGGCGGCTCCGGCAGCATTTCCTTTAATGACGGTATGACGGCCGCCGCCGACGGCTATACGCTGATTATCGGTGCGGAGACCCCCGCGCTCTATGACGCATACGACCTGATTGAATACACCTATAACGACGTCATTCCCATTTTAGTGTCAGCTGAAAATGCAAACTATGTCTTTGTCGCGGCCGACAGTCCCTACCAGACCATTGAGGAGATGTTTAACGCAGAGCTTGCCAATCCTGGCAGTGTTTTGAAGGTGGCCTCCGGCACCGTGGGCGTTAACGCAACCGTCAGCGCCATATTCAAGCATATAGTAGGCGTGGACTTCGAGGCATATACAGCGGACAGTGCATCTTCCGCGGTGGTGACCGTGATGGGCGGCTTTGCCGATTACGGTTTGGGCGCGATGAGTACCGTTCAGGACTACGTAGCCAACGGCGACGTCCGGATTTTGTGTTCTCTGTCCCCCGAGCGGCTCCAAGACGACATCCCCACCATTTGTGAGTATTATCCCGAAATGGCGGAGTATCTGCCCATCAATGCCTTCTACACCATCTGTGTGCGGGCCGACACAGACCAGGCGGTGGTTGACTATTACACAGAGGTATTTCAGGAAGCCTGGAATTCCAAGGAATATCAGGAGGTGCTGACAAACCTGGGTCTCATTCCTCTGGGGGCCGTGGGAGACGAAGCCCGCGAATATGTAGATGGATTCCGTGAAAGAGCTTTGACCGTACTGACCTCTACCGGGGCAGTGGAGTATACAATGCAGGAACTTGGCTATTAAGCCGGAGGAGACGCGAATGAACGAAAAGAAAGAACCAATTCCGGCGGACGGTGCTGAAAAAACGACAGAACACAGCCCTTCGGAAGAGAAAAAAGCGGAAAAGCTGCTGCAGCCCGGTGGACGGGTGTTCAGCCTTATGTTTTTGGCGTTTGGATTGGTCTTTTTTATCCAGTCGGTCCAGCTGTTTCAAAAGAACGCATCGATTAGCGGGTATGCCACATTTCCTTTGATTGTCTCAGCGCTATTGCTTATTCTGACGGTAATTGATTATATCCAGAATCTGAAAATCAAATCGGAAATTGCAGAGTTGTCCATAACGCAAAAAATCTGGAGAGCACTTTGTTTCATCTTTCCACGGGACACCCTTATATTCCTGCTAATGAGCATTTCTTACTTCCTCCTGCTTTTGTTCGGGGTGCCCTTTATCGTTGCATCGCTGATATTTCTGATGGCAACAATGAATTACCTGATCCCGCACCAGTTTCTGAAAAATACCGTGTATGCCGTGGTTTTGATGGCTGCAATTTACGCCATATTCGTCCTGGTGTTCAAAGTAACTTTACCATAGGAGGTGTAGAATGGAAGTTTTATCCTATTTACTGACGCCGTTCACAGACCCGATAATGCTGTTTGCGTTGGCAGTCGGTGTATTCGCCGGTGTCTACGTGGGGGCTATTCCGGGCCTGACCGGAACCATGGCGGTATCGCTGTTGGTATCCCTGACCTTTGGCTGGACCACACACATCTCCCTTGCGGCAATGATCGGCGTCTATATTGGCGCGGTGTACGGCGGCTCACGTTCGGCCATTCTGCTGAATATTCCCGGCGCGCCCGCTGCCGTAGCCACCGGCTTTGACGGCTACCCAATGGCACAGAAAGGGCAGGCCGCCAAGGCCATCGGTGTAGCGACTACACAGAGCGTGGTTGGTGGTCTGTTCGGCACTCTGGCGCTGGCTATTTTCGCGCCTTTGGTTTCCAAAATAGCACTGAACTTTAGTCCCATGGACTATTTCATGCTGGCAGTCATGGGATTGCTGATGGTGGGCACGTTGGGCGGCGGCTCTACTGTGCGCGGCCTGATCGCGGCCTGCATCGGCGTTCTGCTGGGCCGCGTCGGTCAGGACAGTCTGTCCGGTATTACCCGCTTTACCTTTGGCAGCACAGCGCTCATGGCCGGCGTTCCCGCGGTGGTAGCCATGATAGGCATGTACGGATTCTCGGAAGCTCTTGTGCAGATGAAGAGCCGCAGATTTGAAACGGTCAAGCAGGACGTATCCCGTATCGTTCCCGAGGTTTCGACCGTAATCAAGCATCTGGGGTTGACCCTGCGCTGCTCGGTCATCGGAACGCTGGTGGGGGCCATGCCGGGAGCCGGAGGTACGATTGCGGCGCTGCTGGCCTATGACCATGCAAAGCGAACCACCAAGAACCCGGAGGTTCCCTTTGGAGAAGGCGCCATTGAGGGCGTTGTAGCCCCGGAGTCCTCCAACAACGCGGCGGTCGGCGGTGCATTTATCCCGATGCTGACGTTGGGTGTCCCCGGCGACTCGGTGACGGCCATAATCATGAGCGCCCTGATCGTCCACGGCATGAACCCTGGCCCGCTTCTGATGCAAAATTCCAAGGATCTGTTCTATATTGTGGTGGTCCTGTGTCTCATCGGCAATATCTTTCTGCTGTTCTTCGGACTTACCGGCATTAAGTTATTTGCCAAGTTTGTGGAGATTCCCAAGGGGCGTCTATTCCCAATTATTGTCATTCTGGCGGTGACTGGCGCGTATGTAACCAATAACCAGATCATTCACGTGTTCTGGATGATGCTGTTCGGCGTTGTGGCATATTTGCTCAAGCGGTTTGGTTATCCCTCCTCGCCGCTGGTGCTGGGCATTGTGCTGGGAAATCTTTTAGAAACCAACCTTCGCAACGCGCTGATTACCTTCCGGGGTGTGGGCGGCTGTATTCAGAGCATCTTTACCCGGCCTATTTCCTTGATCTTGTTCCTGATCATAGTATATGCCCTGATCAGCAAGACAGTATGGTTTTTGAAGCTGAAGAGCAGCTTTGTTTCAATATTTAAAAAATAAGGAGTTATATACTATGAGCGAAGAAAAGAAAGTGAAACTTATTAAGCCCTTCCGCGAGGGGGAGTCGGAGGCGGTCGCCCTGGGTGATTCCAGCATGCGCTATACGTACAAAAAAGCGGATGGAACAGAGGGAACTTTTGGTTCCATCCGCAAGGTATTCCGCTGCATCAACGAACAGGAGGAGTATGGCGGCTCCACAAAATTCAAGGTTGGTTTAACCATCTTCGCCCCCGGCGAGGGCGGCCCGGTTCATGTTCATGAAAATTCCGAGGAATTCAGCTACATTATTCAGGGCGGCGGCATTCAGCTGGATCGGGAAGGGAACATTGTGGGTACTTATGAAAAGGGTGATGTAAAGTTTGTTCCCGCAGGCGCGTACCATGGTGGATTCTGTACCTCTGACGAACCGCTGGTGATGCTGTGGGCCTATTCAGATGGCGGAGAACTGCCAAAGGAATAGCAGAATTCCGCCCAATGTTAGAATCATTTAAAAATGACAATACAAAAAGCCATAGGGGAAGCTTATCAGATACTTCCTATATGGCTTTTTGCGTACCGGCATTTTGCGTACCGCAGAGATGACAAAGTTTTTTTTTTATGCTATACTTGTAGAAACTTTCTGGACAGGAGCACCCTTCGGGTATAACCAATGGCCATTCGGCCAGATATAAGGAGCACCCTTCGGGTATAACCAATGGCCATTCGGCCAGAAATAAGGAGGTCTTTTGCATGGAAAAGAGAATATTAGGAGGCATTCAGGAAGCGGTTTCTCTCCTTGGTTTTGGAGCAATGCGTTTCCCTCTGTTAGAAGAAGGTTCAAAGGAAGTGGATCGGGTGAGGACTAGTGAGATGCTGGACTATGCGATTGCCCATGGAGTAAATTACTTTGACACGGCTTATCCTTATCATGAGAAAAAATCGGAGAACATTCTGGGAGAGTTTTTGAAGAAACATCCGAGGGATTCGTACTTTTTGGCGGATAAGCTGCCGATTTGGCTGGTAAAGTCGGAAGCGGATGTGGACCGTTTGTTTGATGAGCAGAGGGAGAAATGCCAGGTGGAATATTTTGACTTTTATCTGGCACATGGACTGGATGCAGATCGTCTGGAGCAGATGAACAAGTTCCATATCTATGAAAACCTGCTGGAGAAAAAGCGGGAGGGAAAAATTCGTTATCTGGGATTTTCCTTCCACGACAAGCCTGCGGTATTACAGCAGATTCTGGAGGCACACGACTGGGATTTTGCGCAGATTCAGCTGAATTATCTCGATTGGGAGTTACAGGACGCGGCAGCTCAGTACGACATTCTGGAAAAAGCGGGGATTCCCTGTGTGGTAATGGAGCCGGTTAGAGGCGGAGCGCTGGCGACTCTTTGCGACGAGGCAAAGCAGATCTTCCGGGAAAGCCGTCCGGATAAGAGCGCGGCTTCCTGGGCAATCCGTTATGCGGCTTCCCTGCCCAATGTACTGACGCTGTTAAGCGGCATGTCTAATATGGAGCAGGTGAAGGATAATATAAAGACGCTGGCGGAATTTGAACCCTTGACGGAAGAGGACCGCATCCAGATAGAGAAGGCATTACAGGCTTACCGCAAGTCCGGTACGATTTCTTGTACAGGCTGCCGTTATTGTATGGATTGTCCGGCTGGAGTGGATATTCCAAAGGTGATTTCTATTTATAATACCTATTGTATTAATAAGCATACATTTGGTTTTGATACGACTTACCGGTTAGTGGGAGAGGAGCATCAGGCCCACCAATGTGTCCGCTGCGGTGTCTGCATGGAGCACTGCCCCCAGAATTTGCAGATTCCGGATCTGATGGAGACAATTGCTAAGGAAGCGATCGAGATTAAGAAGCTACTGTAAGGATTAGCGGGGGGACAGGAATGATGGGTGGTATTTTTTAAGGAAGTATGGTAAAATGGAAAAAGATCTGCCGGCTAACCGGCTGTCGAGTATTAGAGGGACGTAATGTTGGTTATGGGTAAGATTTTTTATATTTTTGGTAAAAGTGCTTCCGGCAAGGATTGCATTTTTCGGCACATCAAAGAGGAAGAATCCTTTAATTTGCAGGGCATTACCTTGTATACAACGCGCCCGCGCCGTTTCAATGAAACAGACCATAAAGAGTATATCTTTATCAGCGAAGAGGAGTTGAAGGCATTTCAAGATGCGAAAAAGGTAATTGAGCTTCGCACCTATCAGACGATGCATGGCCCCTGGAGTTATGGCATGATGGACGATGGCCAGATCGATCTTGCGAACCAGGATTATCTGGTGGTGGGGGTATTGGAGTCTTATGTCAGTACCAGAGACTATTTTGGTACGGATAAGGTGGTCCCGCTTTATATTGAAGTAGAGGACGGAGAACGGCTTTCCCGCGCCCTGCGAAGGGAAGGAAAACAAGAGATACCGCGTTATGCGGAAATGTGCCGCCGCTTTTTGACGGACAGTGAGGATTTCTCCGAGGAACGGTTAGCTGCGGCCGGAATTGTGAAACGCTACCGTAATCACGACCTGGAGCAGTGCCTGAATGAGATCCGCGCAGAAATCCGCGCACACAAATAGACGGATGGTGACGGGATGCGGCAAAAGGAAATTCAGGAGTATTTTTCCCGTGTAATTGAAACGGGGCAAATTTCCCATGCATATATAATTGAGGGAGGCGCTTCCGGCACGTTCGGGGAGCTGGCCGGCGAGTTTGCGGCCAGGCTGGAGTGCGAGAAGAAGAACCATTGCGGCACGTGCCATTCTTGTTTGGCTTATGACAGAGGAAGTCATCCGGATATTATCCGGGTCCTGCATGAGAAGCCGGACAGCATCGGCGTCACGGAGATCCGCAGGCAGCTGGTGGAGGATATTCCCATCAAGCCTTACAGCAGCCCTTATAAGATTTATATGGTAGAGGAAGCAGAGAAGCTGACAATTCAGGCGCAGAATGCGCTGCTAAAAACGATGGAGGAGCCGCCTTGGTATGGAATCATAATCCTTTTGACGACCAATGCGGACAAGCTGCTGCCGACTATTTTATCCCGTTGTGTGTTACTGAAGATACAGGCAGCAGAGGGTTATGGTGAAGATGGACTGGAGGAGGATACGCGCCAAATGCTGCTTTCCATGCTCCATGATTCTATAGAAATGAGCGTCACCAGAATGGCTGAAGGGGCAAAGGAAATAAAAGACCGAAAGCTTCCGGTCGGGCAGGTAATGGATTTTGTCCGAACCTGGTACCGGGACTTACTGGTATACAAATCCACGGGTAAGCGGGAGCTGCTTAGGATTCCGGAGGAGCTGGCTTGGTACCGGGAATACGCCGCGAAGCAAACCTATGCGCAGATTGACGAAATTTTTAAAGAAATTGAAAAAGCAGAATCCAGAATCCAGTCGAACGTGAACTACGAACTGGCGATTGAATTGTTGTGGAGAGCGATGCAAGTATAAGGGTATAACGAATGGCCATTCGGCCAATAACAAGGAGCGTTTTTTAATGATAAAAATAATTGGGGTTAGATTCCGCTGTGCCGGTAAGATCTATTATTTTGATCCGGGTGAGCAGGAGATTGAAAAGGATAGCCAGGTGATTGTGGAGACCGCCCGGGGAATGGAAATGGGAACCGTGGTAGTCGGTAACCGACTGGTGGAAGAGGAAGATGTGGTGCAGCCGCTGAAGCCGGTGATCCGTGTCGCTACATCGGCGGATTTAGTGGTGGTAGAGAAGAATAAGGCCAAGGAGAAGGATGCTTTTCGGATCTGTCAGGAGAAAATTGCCAAACACGGTTTGGAAATGAAGCTGGTAGATGTGGAGTATACCTTCGATAATAATAAAGTGCTGTTTTATTTCACGGCAGACGGGCGCATTGATTTCCGGGAGCTGGTAAAGGATCTGGCTTCTGTATTTAAAACCCGAATTGAACTTCGTCAGATCGGCGTCCGGGACGAGACGAAGATCCTGGGCGGAATCGGTATCTGCGGCCGGTGCCTGTGCTGCAATTCGTATTTATCGGAATTTATTCCGGTATCCATTAAGATGGCGAAGGAACAGAATTTATCCCTGAATCCCACGAAGATCAGCGGTGTCTGCGGACGCCTGATGTGTTGCTTAAAGAATGAAGAAGAGACCTATGAGTATCTGAACAGCAGGCTTCCGGCGATCGGTGACTTTGTAACCCATAAGACCGATGGCACGAAAGGGACCGTGCATAGCGTTAATGTGCTGCGCCAGCTGGTGAAGGTAGTGGTGAGCCTGGAGGGAGACGATCTGGAAGTCCGGGAATACCCGCTGGATGAACTGCGTTATAAGGCCCGCAGAAGGAAAGATAAAAATACAGCGAAGGATGAAGAAAGAGAGCTGAAGAAATTAGAGGAACTTGAGCATAGGGAAGGAAAATCAAAGCTGCATGACTGAGTATCTGCGGGAAGGGGAGCGTCTGGATGACCTCCATCGGAATGGTTACAAGATTATTCAGAATCCTTCGAAATTCTGCTTCGGCATGGATGCAGTATTACTATCTGGTTTTGTAACAGTTAAGCCTCGGGAGAAAGTGCTGGACCTGGGGACCGGAACGGGTGTTATTCCCATCCTGCTGGAAGCAAAGACACAGGGCAGCCATTTTACCGGGCTTGAAATTCAGCCGGAAATGGCGGAGATGGCCGGGCGCAGCGCGGTAATGAACGGTCTGTCGGAGCGGGTGTCGATTGTTAAGGGGGATATTAAGGAGGCTTCGCGGATCTTCGGCGGGGCTTCTTTTGATGTAGTAACCTGCAACCCGCCCTATATGGAGGCGTACCACGGCCAGCAGAACCCCAGTGAGCCCAAGGCAATTGCCCGCCATGAAATTCTCTGCACACTGGAGGATGTGATACGGGAGTCGGCCAGAGTACTGAAGCCGGGAGGGCGTCTGGCGATGGTACACCGTCCCCACAGGCTGGCAGAGATTATCTGCCGGATGCGGGAGTGTGGGCTTGAACCGAAGCGGATGCGGATAGTACATTCGTATGTGACAGAAGAGGCGAATATGGTGCTGCTGGAAGCCTCCAGGGGCGGACGGCCCTGGCTGAAGACAGAGCCGCCGCTGGTGATTTTCCGGGAGCCGGGCGTGTATACGGATGCGGTTCGGGTACTTTATGAGGATTGACGGAAGTATGGATAATTGGGAGGGAGAGATTAAGATGACTGGGATGTTATACTTATGCGCGACGCCGATTGGGAATCTGGAGGATATTACGCTGAGGGTGCTGGAGACTTTGAAGGACGTGGATTTGATTGCGGCGGAAGACACCAGGCATAGCCGGATTCTGATGGAACGTTTTGACATTCATACCCCCCTGACCAGCTACCATGAGCATAATAAATTCGAGAAAGCAGAGATCCTGGTGGCAAAAATGCAGGCAGGGCTGCGGATTGCCCTGGTGACGGATGCCGGGACGCCGGGGATCTCCGATCCGGGAGAGGAACTGGTGCGTCAGTGTTATGCGTCAGGTATTCCGGTGACTTCTCTGCCCGGTCCCAGTGCAGTGGTCACAGCTCTGACTTTGTCGGGCATGAGTACCAGGCGCTTCTGCTTTGAGGCTTTCCTGCCCTCGGATAAGAAGGCGCGGAGGCAGGTTCTGGAGGAACTGCGGGAGGAAACCAGGACGACCGTGTTCTATGAAGCGCCCCACCGTCTGCGAAAGACGCTGGAGGAGCTACAGGATGCGCTGGGAGACCGGCGCCTGACCGTCTGCCGGGAGCTGACGAAGCGTTTTGAAGAGGTAATGTGCATAACGCTTCCGGAAGCAGTAGAATACTTCCAAGAGCGGGAACCAAGAGGAGAATATGTGCTGGTCCTGGAGGGCCGTTCCCGGCAAGGGCTGGCGGATGAGAAGGCAAGGGCCTGGGAAGAGATGACGCTGTCAGAGCACCTAGCTTATTATCAGGCCAAAGGCCTGGATAAAAAAGAAGCCATGAAGCAAATGGCGAAGGACCGGAACTGTAGCAGGCGGGATATTTATCAGGCACTTCTCTCAGAATAGCTACAACTTTTCAGGGGAGATTCGAAGGGCAGATCCCAGGCATCCAAATGCTGTAGCATCAATTACTTTTTTTCATCGCGCCTTCTCAGCCAAAGCCAGACACCTCCGACAAGCATCAGCACTCCCGCCGTAATGTCACCTACAATTAGCCACACCTTCCAAGGAGAGATGGCATAGTGGATCGTAGATCCGGGCGCCGCTCCCTGCATCAAGTTGGAATTCACAGTGGAATAGCATATGTTTTTTATTGCATTTCGTAGACGCATGACACCGGTGGCGGATGCGAAATCCTGAGCATTTGCTTTTTCGCCATATGAGGTGGACATTAGGACGTCGCAACCGGAACGTAACATCATGTCAACGCGGTTGGAGTTACTGTTGAGGTTCATGTCCGAAAGGATAAAGCCCTGAAAGCCCCACTCTCCACGTATCACCTGCGTGAGCAGTTCATAGTTGGTAGCAGTCCAGTAGGTACCAACGGCGCAATCCCCCGTCATAATACAATCGCCGGCCCGCATAGTTCGGGTTTTTATTTCTTTGGTCTTGTCGCCAATGTATCGGATGGTTTTTCTGGCGTTTTTCAGGGCGAGTTCAAATGGCTTCAGATAGATTTCGCGCAACGCCTGTTCGCTCAGCCACACGGAAGTGTGCGGGTTTCTATGCCCCTCTGTTTCCATCAGGACAAGATGCTTGACCGCACAGAAAAGTCCTGCGTCTCCCGCACCGGAAATTACCTGAGCGCCCAAGTAGCCGGTCAACACACCATCCTCACTAAAGTACTCGGCCACCCGGCCGCCAAAGGGGGAACGGTGGGTGTTGAGACCCGGAGCATACCAGCCATTTGTCCCCGTCAGCATTGCCTCTTGACCCACCATATACCCAAATTTATACATCAGCGTCTTGTTCCAAGTGGCCGCCATTACCGGCGCGGAAGGATAGCCACAGGTGCCGCTAAGAAAGTTACGCCCTGACTGATCCAGCTGCGCCAGGCCTTGGGGGCCATCGTGTTCGATGGATGCCGGTTTCCCAATGGCATTAATGGCACCAGTTTTATAAGCGGCTTCAAATAAGCAAAGCCTTATTTCCTCCATATCGGTCATAGTGAGCTGATCTAACAGCAAATTCCACATCGAGTCGTAATAGGTCTTGCCCCGCAGATCGGCTAAGACGATTCCGTTTTCAGCTCCGGTAGCAGGCATTTTGTTTTGGAAGATCGCGCTGCCGGAATCATTCCCGAGTTTAGGATCGTTCTCATAATCGTACTTTGTTGAATCCGACTCCGCAAACCACCGGATCACAGTGGCAGAGGCAGTTCGATCCACTTCGGTAGGAGCGGTGGGCAGTGTGCCTGACCAGTCTTTCCGAGAAAGGATAGTCGCATTACTAACGGTGGGGTCGGTCATATAGTTGTGTAGTTGCTCAAATTGATTGGTGGCTGCCTGATAGACCTGCACCCCGACCGCGTTTTTGGCGGGATAGTCAAGCAAAGCGCCGCTAGGGCTCATGTCGGCTTGTGCGGCCACTTCGGTTTGACGGGGATTATGATTATCGTACCAAACCGTAACAGGGATCTCTATGCTGTAGGCATCAAGAATAATGTGCGAGTTAGCTCGGATTGAGATTGTGTAATCCCCATCCTCCAGAACATAACATCCGATCGTACCGTCGCCGTTATTACGGGTGTAGCAGTAGGAGGCCATTTCTTCTTTTAATAAGGAAACGGTTATATCTTCGTAGGCTCCGGGTTCAATCAACCCCGTTTTTTCAAACTGAATCAAAACGGCCGTGGGCTTTTCAATGTTGTAGTCCCGGTCAAAATCCGTGTAGGGTGCGGTATAGTAAATCTGAACTACGTCCTTTCCCGCATAATGTCTCCCTGTGTTTTCTACACGTACCGTTATTACAATTTTGTCGCCTTGGTCAAAAGAAGAAACAATCTCCTGAGAAAAAGCCGTATAGGAAAGCCCATAGCCAAAGGGGTACAATACACCGTCGTACCGACTGTAGTAATCCGTGAGATACCCGATGTCATTGGCTGTTTCATAGTATTTATAACCGAGATAGACGCCTTCCTCGTATTCATGGAAAGGGGCGTTGGTATACTCTTCCGATGAGGTGTTGTCCACCAATGTGGTGTAAGCGTTATTGTAGACAAAATCGGTTGAGCCGTTGTCGTGATTCATAAAGGCGGGATCAAGTTGAAAGTTCACAGGGTAGAGACCCGGAGTCCTGCCCGAGGGTACGACGGTTCCAATCAGAATATCCCCCAAACTCTGGTAACCTGAGCAACCCGTGCCGCCCAGCCACAAAATGGCGCCAATATCGATATCGTCCTCCAGTTCGGCAATCTGCATGGGGGAGGAGCATTCCAGAACGATAACAACACCACTACAATTAGCCTTGGCAAAGTCAATTGCAGCCCGTTCGGCCATGGACAGAGCCAGCATATGGGGGGTGCCATCGTCATAGAGATCGGAATAGGCGTCACAGTTCTCGCCGGTTTGACGACCGATAAATACGATGCCGACCGTATCACGGCAAGAGGCTTCCACACCATTGTAAACTCCGGGTGAAAACTCCAGAATAGCGGCGGATGCGTCCGTGCTATAAAGGGGAAGAGTAGCAATTACATTAGGATTGTCCGTAAGCTGCTGACTTGCATTACCTGCTTGGTACAGCTTTTCCTCCAAGACGGGATTTACGCTCCGAAAGACGCTGTGCAAACCCTCTTGCGGCGTCACAAGATAGTCCTCGCCAATATCAATTGCGGAGGAGCCTGTCCCGCCGTAGTACGGAGCAAAGTATCTCAGACCAAAAGGGGATACGCTCGCTGTAGCGGAAAGTGGAAGCAGGCCATCATTTTTTAGTAAAATTATACCCTCATCGCTTATGTGTTTTGCTACTTCTGTTGCCGCGTCTCGGGAGTCCATCTTGTTGGCATAGAGTTGGGTGTAATAGTTCACATCCAAACTATCTGAGTCGCTGAGAGTAGTTATAGTTCGTTTTCCCCTGCCGAAGAAACTATCCAGCGATGCAGAGGAGGATAACATCCCGACTGTTACCGTAATCACGAGCGCCATTAAGAACGCCATGCCGGGCAGCAGGACGCTCCTCAGTTTTTTATAACTCATTTTGCAATTGTTTTTCATCCGAACCCTCCATGGATATCAAGAGGCTTTTATCGGCTTCTGTTCCTGCGCTGCCAAAGGAAACAAGATGTTCAGGTTAAAGATTCGATCCTTAGCCTCGAAGGAAATCGTACCACTGTACTTTTCCACAATTAAAAGCATACTTTTTGCGCCGAAACCGTGGTAGTCCGTATCCGCACTGCTTGTAATGGGGAGTCCGTTGACAATCTGCACCTCTCCATCGCAATAGTTGTGCGAGTTAATACTAAGCAGTTTCCCCTCGGCCTTAATGGTGATGCCGATAATCCGCTTGTCCTTCTCCAAATTGAGTACGCCTTGAATGGCGTTATCCAGCAGGTTACCAAAGAGAGAATATACATCGGTATCGCTCATAAAGTTCAGCTTTTCTCCATCAACCATATAAGAGATAAAGATGTTATTGCTGCTGCAATAAAGGCTCTTCTCCGCAATAATGATATCCAATGCCTGATTTCCGGTCTTTACAATAGAGTCATAGATGCTGATGGTCTCCTCGATGTCTCTCATGGTCTCGGGATCAATGGCGGTCTCTTTGCTGATAATGTGAATCTGGTGTTTCATATCGTGGCACTTCATGTTGATGAGGTCAATGGTCTCCTTCGTGATGCGGAACTGCTTTTGCTCCTGACGCCACATTTGATAGACAATGCCCAGTTCATTTTCCAAAGCCTTGCGCAGCAGCAACTCAAATTGTATAATCAATACCGATACGCTGCATATTACGTTAGTGATGGAGGCGGCGATGTAGTAGGTCATATCAAGGTTTTCATACTTTCGGTAGATGACAAAAGCATTAAGCACGATTTCCACCAAGACAGTAAGCGCGAGAAGCATAAGGAGAGAGGGACTCTTGATTGTAAGATCCTCGTTTCGCTCGATTTTGTGGCCTAACAGGTGGAAAATGAGCCAATATACCAGGGCGTAGACCTCAACAAAGATAAGCATTGTGAAAGGGTTAATATTGCCGGCAGTAGTGTCACTGTACATCTGCGCAGCCCCATCGAAGCGCCCCACGGTAACGACAATATCATATAGAACCGACGCCAGATGCTGCATACTATACCCGGCCACTGTACAAAAGAGACAGGAACGCCAGTTGATGTCGTAACAGACCTTTGTAGTGAGGATGGTTAGCACGAAAAAGGTGAAGAACATAAAGGAACTGTAGAGTGCACTGTAAGAGAGAATCGGGAATAAGTACACAAAGGCAAAGCTGAATACAGTACACAGGGTAAAGCGTACACCATAGTTTGACTTTTTATTTAAGCGGAATAAGAACATAGTTTCCGCTATGATAAGGTTAGACATAAAAAGCAGCTTGTACAAAAAAAGGCTACTTACCTGAAACATTATATTCCCCCCCCCAGATAGTCGTTTACTGCCTGAATAAAGGCTTTTTTTCGTGGTCTGCTAATTTGCAATTCATCCTCACCCACTACAACAATATAGTTTCGGATTGCGTAGACATAGTTTAGATTGACCAAGTAGCAGCTGTTGCATCGTACAAACATCTTGCTGTTCAGGCTGGATTCGACCTCTTTTAGATTTCCATATATTTTTATAGTCCCATCGGTGGTATGGTATATAAGCTTGTGGTCGGAAATTTCGATGTATTTGATTTGAGAGGACGAGACTCGATATATTCCATCCGAGGCAGACAGGATGACCTCCGTATCTCTACGGCTATTAAGCTTGGTGAGCGCTCGCTGAAGCTTAAGGGCGAAGTTTGAATAGCTTATCGGTTTTACAATGAAATCAAATGCGCCCACTTCATATCCCCGTACGGCAAATTGAGCCATATTGGTGACAAATATGAGGATAGTTGTCCAATCCAATTCCCGGAGCCGGGTGGCCGCCTCCATACCATTTGCTTTAGGCAATCCGATGTCCATGAGCACAATATCATAGATGGGGTGGTATTTATTCAAGAACTCCTCCGCGCTCATGAAATGGGTTACCCTGAATTCAATGCCTTTTTCTGCCGAGTACTTTAAAAAGTATTGACTAAGCGTATCTGCCTCAGTCTGGGTGTCTTCCACGATTGCCACGTTTCTGACCATCATTGCACACTTCCCCTCATCTATAATTCTATATATTGATTATAACTAAAAAAGAGAGATATGTCACGATGAAAAATCCATCATTATGCTAAAAAATTCAGACAATTTGCGTATTGAAAACAACAGATTAGGTGATTTTGTAGAAATCACCTAAATTTTTATGATATAATGCGGACACATATAGGAGAGCTGACAAGCGGAGGAAAGATGCAAAATGTAGCGAATGGAGAGGCAAGAATTTCTGAAATTCCACTTTGAAAAGGAGAACAGAAAATGAAAAAACAATTCAGAAAAGCATCAGCAGGCTTACTTGCAATGGCCATGTTGCTCGGCATGATGGCAGGCTGCGGCAACAACACCGGCGATACGCCTAGTGAGAGTCCCAGTTCCAGCGTGCAAGCCCAGCCGGGGGATCTGGGCTCTGGCGAGGTCAAATGGTCAGAGGAAAAAACCGCCGATGGCTGGATCAAGGTCACCAACACTGGCGGAGCAACCCTTGGGTATTCTCCTGACTCGGGCGTGAGGCTGATTCAGGTGGATGGCTTCGCGTTTAAGGATCTGAACGGCAACGGCGTGCTGGATGTCTACGAGGACTGGCGGCAGGATGCAGACACCCGTGCGCGGGACTTGGCCGGCAATATGTCCGGCGAGGAAATTGCTCCTCTGGGGACGCATGGCGGTTGGTCATATTTTGGCAATAAAGTATCAGATGAGGACTTGGAGTACATTAAGAAGGGCGGCCGTGATGGCGTTACCCGTTCCTCTACCTACGAAGGCAGCACCGTAATGGCCGTGACGTGGACGAACGCCATGCAGGCGGTTGCCGAGGGTGAAGGGAATTATGGTATCCCTTTAACAATCAGCGTGGATCCTCATAATATTTCCAATACGATCGATCAACTGGGCCTTGCCGCCACTATGAATACTGAACTGGCGCATGAAATAGGCGTTGAAACGGCGAAAGAGTACCGCGCCGTTGGTGTCACCATGCTGTTGGGACCGCAGATTGATCTCATCAGCACTCCCGTATTTAACCGGGGCAATGCCGCTTATTCCGAAGATCCAGCCCTGTCCCGTGATTTGGCGGCTGCATTTATCGACGGACTACAATCCACATATGACGCAAGTGGCAACGACCTTGGTTGGGGAGAAGATAGCGTTTTCGCGGTGGCGAAGCACTATGTGGGTGCCGGCTCCTCCGAGGGAGGACGCAACGACCATGACTGGGAAGGTAAATATTCCGTGTACCCAGGCAATGCGTTCAACACCCACCTGATTCCGTTCTTTGACGGAGCTTTCAATCTTCCCGGCAAAACCAAGGCGACCGGAGCAATTATGACGAATTATGCCATCGCGTATTCAGAGGATGGCTCCTTGGGCGAACTGGTGGGAGGTGCTTATAGTGAGTACAGACTGAATCTCCTGAAGGACGCTGGATACGACGGGTTTATCATGACCGACTGGGGAATCCTTACACCACCAGACGGTAGCGATTGGGTCGTCAACTGGGGCGTGGAAGACTTGACGACGGAGGAGTGCTTTGCTTTACTGTTTAAGCTCGGCGTTCACCAAGTGGGTGGCAGCACTGAAATCGATGAAGCCGTGCAGGGCTACCAACTGCTGGTTGGGGAGCTTGGCGAAGATGCAGCCTTAGAGCTCATGCGCGAGTGCGCACGCAACATCCTACTCCCTAAATTTAACGTAGGTGTGTTTGACAACCCCTACATCACCACCGAACACGCCGTTGCCACCGCTTGGTCAGCGGATTCGAAAGCGTTTGGCGACGCGACACAGCAACAATCTGTTATTATGCTGAAAAATGATGGCAACATCATTGGCAGCTATGATACCGGCGCCGAGAAAGCGACCGCCTATATCCCTTACACCATCAACGTTGATGGAAACGTATGGTCCGGTTACACCTATAGCTGTGTGCCTTCTATAGACCTTGACGTGGCAAGCAGATATTTCAATGTGGTAACGGACACCGTTGGAGAGCCGACCGGTACCGACGAGGAGGGCAATAAGATATACACTGCGAATGACATCATCCGCGCCGACGCACAGGAGATTGCCGCCTGCGACTATGCCATTGTGAAGATGACCGGGGCTTATACGATTTCCGCCTATGATGAGGAAGCAGGCCTTTGGCTTCCGCCCTCTCTCCAGTACGAAGAATATACTGCTAATTCCGACGCTGTTCGCCGGGAATCGATTTCAGGTGACATAGTGATGAAGGAGATTGAGTCCGTTTACGGTACAGTTACGCAGGAAGGAAAAGAAAACCGCTCCTATTATGGGAACACGGCAGTGAGGCCGCGTACATATGGTTCTTATGAAACCCTGAAGTTTGTAAACGGCGCGGTCTCCGCAGATTGTAAAGTAATTGTCAGCATGGAATTGACGCATGGAGCTATGGTTTGGTCTGAGGTGGAACCATTGGCTGATGTAATTCTTGTCCGCTACAAGGATGGTGCTCTCTTTGTCGGTGAAAGCGAAGTAGGTGCGGACGTCATCATGGGCATCATTGTCGGTGATGTGGAACCCAGTGGTTTGCTCCCCGTGCAGCAGCCCGCCAGCATGGAGGCTGTCGAGGCCCAGCTTGAGGACGTCCCCCGCGACACGCAGTGCTATGTGGACGCCAACGGCAATACCTATGACTTCGCGTTCGGCTTGAACTGGAGCGGCGTCATCAAGGACGCACGCACCGCGGAATATAGCGTTCCGGCGTTGACCTCCCCTGCAAATATGAGCAACTAGCTTTTAATTGCGGCAAGTCAGCAAGGGGGAACTGTTCCGCAGTCCCTTTGCTGACTTTCTTATTTAGCAACCGGCGAATAAAGGAGGAAAGCGCATCTATGGAAAAGAAAGCGAAAATGAGCAATAAGACCTTTAAACGTATCTGGATTACTGTTCTCTCGCTCGTTTTGGTTTTGGCGGTTGCAGTCAACATCGCCATCAGTATATTCGAAAGCTACGTAAACAACTATCTCGGCTACGGTACCTATGAGATCATAGAGAATCCCAACACCAGTGATTGGGATTCCCAATATTACAAGCTGGATTATGACAACGCCAACGGGGCTTTGAATGCCGCCCTTGCGATGTCCGAGAGGGTGGAGGCAGAGGGTATTGTTCTGATGAAGAACGCTGGCGTGCTCCCCCTTCAGAGCGGCGCCGGTGTCACTATGTTAGGCCGTGACGCGGCCGATTCCGTTTACGGTGGTTCCGGTTCCGGCTCAGTCGATATTGACACCGCCGTGACCGCGAGGCATGGGATGGAAAACGCCGGCTTCAGGGTCAACCAGACAGTATATGACATTTTATCCGCGTATGCCTCATCCAACGTTAAAGCGGATATTGTTATGGATAATCCCAGCGCCTCTTCCTATTACATAGGCGAAATGCCCGTTTCAGGTTATACCGGCAATGCGGTGGCCAGCTTCGCACAGTACAATGACGCCGCGGTGGTGTTCATCGGCCGCGGCGGCGGCGAGGGCGGCGACCTTACCTGCGACATGCAGGGTTGGGACAGTAACTATACCCAAGGGCAGCATCAGCTGGAACTGAACAAAGATGAAAAAGACATGATCGCTCTGGCCAAGCAGCATTTTGACAAGGTCGTCGTGATCATCAATTCCAGCAATGCTATGGAGCTGGGCGAACTGGAAACCGACCCCGGCGTTGACGCCATCCTCTGGGTCGGTTCCCCCGGGCAGGTCGGGTTTAACGCCGTCGGTCAGGTACTCAGCGGCGGGGTAAATCCCTCCGGCCGCACCGCCGACATTTACCCCGCAGACTTCACCAAGGATCCTACCTTTGTCAACTTTGGCGACTACGCCTATTCTAACATTAACGGCGGATATTTCGTCCATTACGAGGAAGGGATCTACTACGGCTATCGGTACTATGAGACCGCCGCCGCCGAGGGCTTTATTAACTATGACGAAGCCGTCGTCTATCCTTTCGGCCACGGTCTTTCCTACACGGACTTCAGCTGGAGTATAGCAGGTCAGCGTTTGGGCGATGTTGATGGCGACATTGAAATCGACGTGACCGTCACCAACACCGGCAGCGTGGCCGGCAAGGATGTCGTACAGCTTTACTACTCAGCGCCTTACACCAAGGGCGGTATTGAAAAATCCCAGGTGGTTCTCGGCGCTTTCGCCAAAACCAAGCTGTTGAACGCCGGCGAAAGCGAAACGGTGACTCTTAAAATGGCGGTCGAAGATATGGCTTCCTATGATTATAAAAACGCCAAGGCCTATGTACTGGAAAAAGGAGTATATCAGCTTCTTATCCAAAACGATTCGCACAATCCAAAGGGTGATATCTCTGCCATTTCTTACGATGTAAGCGCTACCGTTACCTATAAGGATGGGCGTTCCGGTGACAAGATTCCGGTGACCAACCAGTTTGACGACGTCAACGTCCTATTCACCGACAGCAAGCAGGATGGCTATATCACCGACTTCTCCCGCGCAGACTTTGCGAGAACTTTCCCAACCGCGCCCACAGCCGTGGATATGCTGGCAACCGAAGCTATTGTCGCCGGTTTTGTCCCCTATAATGCCGCCGCCGTAAACGCGGAGTCCGACGTCGATATGCCGGCCACCGGCATCCAAAGCGGGCTGTCCCTCATTGATCTGCGCGGACTGGATTATGACGATCCGCTGTGGGAAGTGTTTCTGGATCAGCTGACCATTGACGATATGCTGACCGTTACCTTAAACGGCGCTTATCACACCGAGGTACTGAAATCGATTGGCAAGCCGGCCACCACTGAATTGGACGGTCCTGCCGGGTTCACCTCCTTCATGGGTAACATCAACTGCACGTCTTATCCCTCCGCCGTAGTCATGGCCTCCACCTTCAACGCGGAGCTCATGTATGAGATGGGCGTGGTACTAGGCAACGAGGCGCTGGCCAACAAAATCAACGGGTGGTATGCCCCCGGTATGAATAATCACCGTTCGCCCTTTGCCGGCCGTAACTTTGAGTATTATTCTGAAGATCCTGTGCTTTCCGGCATTATCGGTGAGGCCTGCGTCAGCGGCCTCGCGTCCAAGGGCGTTTACGCCTTCATCAAGCACTATGCCGTCAACGATCAGGAAACCAACCGCGTAAATAACGGCGTGGCCGCATGGGTCAACGAACAGGCTCTACGTGAAATTTATCTCCGCCCGTTTGAAATTACCATTAAGAATGCCTCGTCCGAAATGCACTTTTTTTCTGACGAAGAGGGCACCGTGTTCACAAAGAACATCGGCGCGACCGCCGTGATGAGTTCTTTTAATCGCATCGGCGCTGTTTGGGCTGGCGGCTCCTATCCGCTGATGACCACCGTGCTGCGCGATGAATGGGGATTTGAGGGTTATGTCATTACGGACTTCAACCTCTATGATTTCATGGTGCCCGATCAGGGTGTGTATGCAGGTAGCGATCTCACGCTTACCTTCACTCCCATGAAGTCTATGCAGGATGCTACCTCCGCCGCCTCGGTAACAAATATGCGGAACGCGATGCATAACATTCTTTACACAACAGCCAATTCCAATGCCATGAATGGACTTGTCTCCGGTGCTCAGATCATCCGTCACACGCCAACATGGCGTTTCGTCCAGATCGGCGCGGACATTGCCATTGGACTGTTTCTCACCGCCGGTGTCCTCTGGGTTGTGATCCGTACCCGCCGATATAAAGACGAGGTTGCAAATGTCTAACAACTGGGTTGAGAGCACTTCCCGGCGGGAAGGGCGCGGCCTCTATAGAATGGAGTTGAATGGATTGATTCTGAAAGAACTGATTGCTCAAATGACTTTAGAGGAAAAGGCGTCGCTCCTGTCCGGCGGTGGACAATTCTATACAAAAACGGTAAAGCGCCTTGGAATACCCTCCATGTACTTATCCGACGGCCCCCACGGAATCCGTAAGCAGGCGGGAGCGGCAGACCATCTGGGATTAAACGCAAGCTTACCGGCAACCTGTTTTCCGACAGCGGCCACCGTAGCGAATTCATGGGACATCGAACTGGGGGAAGAATTGGGCCGCTATCTTGGAGAGGAAGCGGTTGCTCAGGGCGTAAACGTTCTGCTAGGACCCGGCCTTAATATGAAGCGGTCGCCTCTCTGCGGTCGTAACTTTGAGTATTTTTCAGAAGACCCTTATCTTGCGGGCAAAATGGCCGCAGCATATACTCGCGGGATCCAGTCCCAAGGGGTGGCCGCATGCCCGAAGCATTTCGCAGTCAATAATCAGGAGCTTTTACGGATGCATAATGATTCCATTGTTGACGAGCGTACACTCAGAGAGATTTACCTTACCGGCTTTGAGATTGCGGTCAAGGAAGGGAATCCCCTGTCTCTAATGTCCTCATATAACAGAATCAACGGCACCTATGCCAGCGAAAATCATCGTTTATTGCGGAGTATCCTTGTGGATGAATGGGGGTTCAAGGGTTTTGTGGTTACTGACTGGGGCGGGAGCAATGACCGCGTTGACGGTCTGAAAGCCGGAAACCATCTTGAGATGCCGTCAACAGGAGGGGACAGCGACAGGGAAGTTGTCTCCGCCGTCAAATCGGGACGGATTTCTGAAGCCCTTGTAGACGAGATGCTGGATGAGTACCTTCAAGTGCTTTTCGCCACCATTATTCCGGAAAATGCTCCCGCGTTTGATATGGAACAACATCATCAATTCGCACAAAAAGTAGCGATTAAAAGCATCGTACTATTAAAAAATGATGATGCCCTGCTGCCGCTAAATCGCGATACGAAGGTAGCCGTAATCGGAGATTTTGCGGAAACCCCTCGTTATCAGGGATTTGGCTCGAGTGTTGTAAACCCGACAAAACTGGATAAGCCATTTGATTCCCTCACAGCCGGTTCACTGAATGTCATTGGATATACTACGGGATATAAGCGTCATGGCGGTAAAGACGAGGGTTTACTTAAGGCTGCGGTTGATATGGCTCAAAGAGCAGATGCGGTGCTCCTCTATATGGGTCTTGATGAACGTAGTGAAGCCGAGGGTATGGATCGTAAACACATGCGCATCAATCAAAACCAGATAGATGTCCTGAATGCCATAGCGGCTGTCAACCCGAAAATCGTGGCAGTGTTATCAGGCGGCTCTCCTTTTGAAATGCCGTGGTTGGATAAGTGCAAGGCTGTGGTTCACGGCTATTTAAGCGGTCAGGCAGGCGCGGGAGCCATTGCAGACATACTTTCCGGTAAGGCTAATCCATCCGGCAAGCTCGCCGAGACTTGGCCAATTTCACAGGAGGAAACTCCCACGTTTAAGTATTTCCCCGGTGTATTAAAGACAACGGAGTACCGCGAGGGAATTTACATTGGCTACCGATATTACAATACTGCCGACGTGTCTGTACGTTTCCCGTTTGGCTATGGGTTGAGTTATACGACATTTGAGTATTCGGATTTTTGCGTAAACGATCAAGTAGTGTCCTTTGTTATAACAAATACAGGCGCTCTTGCGGGTTCCGAAATTGCACAGGTTTATATCGGAATGAAAGACAGCAAAATCTTCCGTGCTGCGCGGGAATTGAAGGGGTTTGCCAAGGTTCATTTGGAAGCCGGAGAGAGCAAGACGGTCAGTATCGTATTGGATGATAAGGCATTCCGTTATTTCAATACGGAAACCGGGCAGTTTGAAATTGAGGCCGGAACATATTCTATTGAGGTAGGAGCATCTATCCAAGATATCCGATTGACCTCAGAAATCTCTGTTGCGGGAACGAATGCTCCGATTCCTTACGATGCTGAAAAGCTATGCAGCTACTACACTGAAAAGGTGTCGAATGTAAGCGATTCAGAATTTGCAGCTTTGTTGGGGAGACCGATCCCTAACTCGGAATGGGATCGGTCAAAACCGTTGGGACGCAACGATACATTTTTCCAGCTATCCTACGCCAAAGGTTGGGTAGGGCGGCTGGTATACCTTATTCTTACCGCGCGGAAGAATAAGGCCGAAAAGAAAGGTAAGCCGGACTTAAATACGCTATTTCAATACAATCTGCCTTTCCGCGGTATTGCTAAGATGATGGGTGGCGCAGTGGACATGGCAATGGCAGACGCGATTTTGGAAGTGTTTAACGGGCATTTCTTCAAAGGTTTTGGACATTTAATCAGCGCATGGTTGCGCAAAGGCAGAGCCGCCAAGGATACTGCCATGAAGCTTGCGAACGCGGAAAGCCCTATACACAAAAAGGAGGCAGCCAATGAACACTCCTAATAATAAGACAGGAATTCTAGAAGTATGGGATCGGTTCAAAAGAAATCATCCTACACTCGCGCAGTTTCTGGTGTTTTTTATCCTGTCAAATGGTGTAACAATACTTCAAATAGTGCTCATGCCGGTTCTCAAAAATATCTTTGCCGGTACTGATCTGGTCAATACCGCGTTTCAAGTTCTGCCGGTAGGCAGGAATCTTGACGGCTCGCAGTATTACGTTTTCAATTACGCCGCAGGGTCGATAGCGGCGGATGGAACAGGCGGAGGGCTGGCATATTTTCTGGCTGTCCAGATCAGCATGGCGGTTGCTCAGATAATTAACTTTTTTGCGCAACGTAATGTTACCTTTAAGTCCAGCGGTTCCGTTGGCAAGGCCGCTTTTTGGTACATCGTCGCATATATCGTCATAACTCTTTTTGCCGGAGCGTTACAGGGCCTTTATAAAGCTCCCATCTATAATTACTTTATAAACGCAATGGGAGGAACCGGCGAGACGCTCGCGGACTTTATAACGATGGTAATCAATGCGGCTATTTCCTTCTGGGTTTTCTTCCCCATCTTCAAGGTGATTTTTAGACAAAAATAAATTGGAATCGACAAATCAGTTGTGATTCCCTGTACGCAAAGGGCCAGGGAAGAGATCGGAAACAGTCCTCTGAAATGCAAATTTCAGAAGGGCTGTTTTGTATTCGGCAGGGGTCAGGATTGCACGGGATTTAAGATAGATTTAACATAAATGCGATTATATATTTAACCATGCCTAAAGTATACTGAGAGTGTCCCCATTCGTAAGGAAAAAACATAGAAAAAAGGAGTTAGCAAAATGAGAAAAAAGATTATGAGAAGGATGGCGCTTTGCCTGACCGCTGTCTTAACGTTCGGCCTGGCCGCCTGCAGCACCGATACGGGCAGTACTTTGCCATCGGAACCAACCCCCCAATCCGCCGCCCAATCCTCAGGCGCGGCCTTAAGCGGCAAAATTACAATGGCGGGGAGCACGTCGATGGAGAAGCTTTCCAACGCTCTTGCCGAAGCGTTTATGGAAGAAAATAGCGGCGTCACGGTGACGGCTGAATTTACGGGTTCATCCGCCGGCATTGAATCCCTGCTGGCCGGCAGCGTTGATATCGGAAACGCATCGAGAAAATTGAAAGACAGTGAGGCAGGAAGCGGAGCGGTAGAAAATATTGTCGCTATTGATGGGATCGCGGTAGTTGTGAATCCGAATAATTCCGTCCAGGACTTGACCCAAGAGCAGCTAACATCGATTTATAAAGGTGAAATTACCAACTGGTCGGAGTTGGGCGGCTCCGATGAGCCAATCGTAGTGGTAGGCCGTGAGGCCGGCTCCGGCACGAGGGGAGCCTTTGAGGAGATCCTTAAGATTGAAGACGCGTGTAAATACGCCCTTGAGCTTGACAGCACCGGCACGGTTGTGGCGAAAGTCGCGTCTACCGCCGGGGCAATCGGATATGTATCGCTGGACATGGTTGACGATACGGTTACCGCGCTTAAGCTCGACGGTGTCGAGGCAGCAGCCGGGCAAATTAAAGCCGGCGATTATTTCCTTGCGAGGCCGTTTGTTATGGCGACAAAGGGAGAAATTTCTGAGCAGAGCGAACTTGTGCAGGCGATATTCGAATATATTTACTCAGACGCGGGAACCGAACTGATCGAATCGATCGGCCTCATCGCGTATGAAAAATAACCCCATATCCATTATTGGAAGCCGGAAATCAAAACAGATCAGCGAAACCATCGCTCATAAAATATTCGTAATATGTGCCTTTTTCGCGGTCCTAAGTGTTGCTTCCATAACGGCATATATGATTATTAACGGTACCCCCGCATTGACAAAGGTCGGGATCCTTGAACTGTTATTTGGCAGCGACTGGAGCCCCACTGCGGCGAATCCCGGCTATGGTATTTTATATGTAATCCTTACATCCCTCATAGGCACGGCGTTCGCCATTCTTATCGGCGTTCCGATTGGTGTGCTTACCGCGGTGTTTTTGTCAGATGTCGCGCCTAAAAAGCTGGCTGCCATAGTAAAACCGGCCGTCGAACTGCTGGCAGGAATTCCGTCGGTTATTTACGGGCTTTTGGGAATCATGATCCTGAATCCCTTGATGTACCGGCTGGAGCTGGCGATTTTTAAAGACTCCGCAACCCATCAGTTTACAGGGGGATCCAATTTAATCTCCGCCGTGTTGGTTCTTGCCGTCATGATTCTGCCAACCGTTATTAATATCAGCGAAGCTTCCTTGCGCGCGGTACCTGAACATTTAAAAGCCGCCTCATTAGCGGTCGGCGCTTCTAAAATACAAACCATCTTTAAAGTGCAGATACCGGCGGCAAAATCAGGCATCATTACCGCCGTTGTCCTCGGCGTGGGCCGTGCTATCGGAGAGGCGATGGCGATCAGCCTTGTGGCGGGAAGTGCGGTGAACTTTCCGCTGCCGTTTAACTCAGTCAGATTCCTGACGACCGCAATTGTCAGTGAAATGGGCTATGCCGCAGATACGCACCGGGAAGTTTTGTTTACCATTGGTCTTGTGCTTTTTGCGTTCATTATGATCATCAATATTATACTTACCAGGATATTGAAAAAGGGGAATAAAAACGATGACTGACCTCAGTATAATGAAAAAAAACAAGAGAATCCCGGAGCAATTGGTTTATCTGCTTATTTACACATCCGCCGCAATATCGGTACTCCTGCTCGCCGGGATCATAGGTTATGTTTTTGTTAAGGGGATTGGCGCGGTAAACTGGGGATTTTTAACGAATGTAACCAGTGTTTTAAAGGGCACGACCGGTATCGCCGGGAACATCGTCAATACGTTGTATATCATAAGCATCACGCTCCTTATTGCAGCGCCGGCCGGAATTGGATCGGCGATTTATCTGAACGAATACGCAAGACCTGGAAAGCTGGTCAGGTTAATCGAATTTACAACCGAAACCCTGGCGGGAATACCCTCCATCCTTTTCGGATTGTTCGGCATGGTATTCTTCGGAACCACCCTTGGCCTCGGTTATTCCATCCTCACCGGTTCCCTGACCCTGACCCTGATGATCCTGCCGCTGATCACAAGAAATACGCAGGAAGCCCTTAAAACGGTTCCGGAGAGCTACCGAAACGGGGCGCTTGGTCT
>Ga0153924_1000300_pt1 | contig 32649 bp, 25 predicted proteins | sample TSNJ008MetaG_FD_104709 | JGI IMG/M metagenome (GOLD analysis project Ga0153924, IMG submission 104709) | Attine ant fungus gardens microbial communities from New Jersey, USA - TSNJ008 MetaG | ecosystem: Host-associated > Fungi > Mycelium > Unclassified | place: USA: New Jersey, Wharton State...
TGCTATCTCCGGTACTGTTGATCCATGAACAAAGTATAACACTAAGGGTTCTCTAAGCGCAGCTGATAATCCTCTTATTACTTTTTTAATTTTATATTCTTCTAAATATGTAATTGTATATGATTCCTGATCATGTTCTTGGCTGTTATCTCTTTCCATAGTAATACCCCTCAGTCTACCAATGTGTGTTCTTATCTACAAATCCTTATTAATATAAAATGACTTACAACTTATCATCCGTTCTTTAATTGTTAATTACTATTATATCCTATGTTGCCATATTTTGCAATGTAAAATCTCTTGAGTTTCCGTAGTTTTATCCACAGCTGAACACTTGAACCGGGACAGTTACAAGTTCTTTTATATACAGTCCCACATCATCAGGGCAGTGCGCATCGGAAGCGGTTTGAATTTTTACGCCGTGATTTTTCATGGCTTTTATCAAACCGGCATTCATGTCAAGCTCGGATGTATCGGAACAACGGCAAAACGACCCACTGCTTTGCTCGGCGTACATACCGCTCTTTGAGAGGGCGGAAGAAAGTCTGTCATAGCATTCGTCAAGCACAAAAGACGGTTTGTGCCCGAACAGTTTGATACAGTTCGGATGAGCGATTCCGCTGTAAATACCACTTTCTGCAAGATTAATACTTGTCTTAAAATATCGGTGATAAGCATTATCGACATCAATACCGTCCCAATGTTCGGGCTTATGGTCATAAGCGAAATTATTAATAAAATGAACGCTGCCAACGAGAAAATCCAAACCCTTATCCTTTGTTTGTTGATATACAAGCTCTTCAAACTGTTTGAAATAACATACTTCAAGTCCGAATTTAATTTTTACCGACCATTTGCAACTACGTACCGAATCAATTAGACGAAGATAATCATCGAGAACGAGGACTCCGGATTTGCGGTGAAACCATTTGTCAATATAATTCCTTACCAATATACACCTAATGCAACACTTAGAATACTTGATGTGGATTTAATATTTATGAATAATAGCTCTTATATAAAAGATGATATATACCCAGAATTAAAATTACATTATTTAGCTACATGGGTTACGGATGTATATGGAACCAATATGGGTGGATATAAATCACAATTTTTATTGTATTCTATGGATTATTAAAATTATATAAATGAAGGGAGAAAGTGAAAATATTGAAAAGGAAAATGACAAAGTGTGGAGTTCCAATATTACTAATATTACTTTTTATTATTTTAGGTAGTGGAAGTGCATCTGCCTCTCAAGCAAAAAAATCAGGTGATTTTACATACCGGGTAGAAGATGGAGAAGTATATATCATTAAATACACAGGAAAGGCATCGAAGGTTATCATACCAGACAAAATTAAAAAGAAAAAAGTAGTCGGTCTTGATGAAGAGGCAATTTCAAATCTAAAGAATTTAAAGCATCTTGTAATTGGAAGATATGTAAGAACGATTGAGCGAGCGTATCAGAACGAGCAAGGTGAATTATTTGTAAACTGTAAGAAATTATCTAAGGTTACTGTAAAGGCAAAAAATAAGAATTATTATAGTATCGACGGTGTCTTAATAGAAAAAGTAAAGACGAAAAGCAAGAAGAAAACAGTTACAACAAAAACTTTAGTATATTATCCACAAGCTAAAAAAGGAGCCTATACAGTACCTAAAGATATTAAGGTAATATCAAATAGTGCATTTTATAGTTGCAATAATTTAACTAAAGTTAAAATGTTAAAATCAGTAACTAAAATTGTTGGAAATCCTTTTATAGGTTGTATTAATTTACAACAAATCATTGTATCAAAAACTAATAAAAAGTACAAAAGTATAAAGGGTGGATTATATAACAAAAAAGGAACAGTATTATATTGTTGTCCTAATAAGAAGTCAGTAAATTATAAGTTTCCCAAAAGTGTGATTAAAATAGGCGGGGGTGCTTTTGCAGAAAATACAAAACTAACCTCTCTAACCATACCGAAACGGATAAAAAGTGTGGGATTAGGAATTGTGACTGACTGTACGAATCTAAAAGAAATTGTTGTAGAAAATAAAATGTATATCATCGGTCAATTTGAAGGTTGTCCTAATCTTGAAAAGTTAGTGATAAAGAATAAGAAAACAAACTTTTATATTGCACACGATAAACTAGATGAATCTAGTTGGGATGATTGTCCTGGATGTGCAATGGAGATATTTTATAAAGAGGATATACTGATGCCAAAGAAAGTCACCCTTTATGCTCAAGCAGGTTCTATAGCGGAGACTAAAAAATTTAACATACCGTTTCAAGAGATAAAATAGTTAATCCATAGTCTGAATAATTAAGACCCAAATCATGTTGGCTATGATTTGGGTTCTTATGTGCGATAGGTAACACTGAAAGGAAACCCACGGGAGGGATGAAAAAATATTGGAGCGGAAATTGATTAAGTGGGGACACTATTATCCATCACCCTTTATTTTTCATCCTCTGCATCATTAAATGGTACACGTACTTCTTGAGATATGTCTTTATCTAGGGTGTACGTATTGTCCTCGTAGGTTAACGTATCTGTTAATGTAATTATTTTCTCGCTTTTATCATCAAACGTCAAGGTTAACCATATACTACCTACAACTTCTTCCATGGGGCTATCTTTTTTCTCAAGTTTAAGACTAGCTAATATATCACATACCTTTTGCATATCAACTAATGATGTCAAAACTCTGTCATAATAAGAAAGTCTTATTTCTTTCAAACCCCTAAAATAATCACTAGTAAATATTTCATTATTAGATTCTACATAAATATTATTCACCAATTCATCCTCTTTTTCTGAGTTATTTTTACTACTACATCCAACAAATATAATAGTAAATACAATAATGCATAAACCACATAGAAATCTTTTTTTCATATTCTTACATTCTCCTTATAAGTCAATATATACTTTTAGTCCATGTATATGTATTGCCAGATGTTGTTATAGTTGTCGCATTATATCCAAAAAATAATTTATAATTATTAGAATCCCATGCATAAATAACTCTTAAAGCGCTATCAATATCTGCTGAATCACAGCCATAGCCATACCCTGTTATCAGATGTGCTCCGCCTGTACGATTTAGCCAAATACAAAATGGTTTATCGGTTACTATATTAGTCTTTACCTGTGCCCACGATAATTTAGAGGTTGTTGTGCTATATGATAAACCATAAATTGAGAAAGCTGATTTTATTTGTGCTAATGTTCCACCAGCACTATAAGCAATACCCATTTTGTCAGCAACACTCTTAGCAGTAAGAAAACCGCCTTTCTTATAATTAACAATAGTTGCAATAGAAGCTGCCCAGCATAAACTATAATTTCCTTGCAGAACGAACGTTCCTATGTTGCACTTGACAGTCTTAATTGATTTGCCTAATAATGAAGTGCCTATAGTTGTGCTTACTGCACCAGCAACTTCATCACTATTATCTTCTGAAACATCAACACTTTCAAGTATACTATCTTTACTTGGTATTTCCGTTAATTCAATAGCTGAATCTACATTATCAATTATATTCTCTAATTTTTCACTATATGAATAATCTGCAAATTCTGATTCTATTTCATTTTTTACAAAACCAATATTCTCTAATTCTATTGTTTCATACTTGTCTTGTGCATAATAACTACCATCATCTACATATAAAATGTAGGGACTATTACTTTCTAATTCTTCGCACATAGAATTATACATACTAATATCACTACTTAAACAAACATTACCATCATCTCCTACTTGTGCAGTCAATATACATTCATCATCAGCGAATATAGGGTAAATGTAAAATATACTATTCGCATCTGCATTATATACAGAAACATAATCTCCAATTTTTATGTAATCATAATTATATTCATCATTCATGCTATCATTGCATATTACATTAAGCATTGACAACATCTCATCTAATACCTCTGTGTTATTATCATTCTCAACCCTTAATAATGCAGTCTCGTTGATTGACTTGTTAATATTATCCGCCGCATATGTAGTATTATTACATATTGCACTCTCTCCTCCAATTGTCATCACTAACAATATACAACAAAGTTTAATTAATAATTTTTTCACTTTAATCTCCATTCCGCCGCTTTACGGCGGCACAAATAGTAATGAAAGGTTTTGACTACCTCTACTTTCTGGTACTATAGTTACATGAAGTTATACTACAAAGCACGGTAGGAGGAGTCGTAAAGACCTTTCTCGTTTTAGACAGCATTTTAATCAGTGTAAGCCCCATCTTTCAAGCACAAATAAGTGGCTCTATAAGACTGTACACTAAGAATTGTTTTAACATTTCAGTTAAATGTGTGATGAGGCAGTCAATGACTTCTAAATTTCAAATGAAAGGAGTTCATTGCTATGAAAGTTATTTATCAAACTTGTTGCGACGTCGATGTTCATAAATCTTTTCTCGTTGCCACAATTATTAAAACCACTTCCGTTGTCGAACCCTCTTATGACAAGAAACGGTTCTCCACATTCAACAATTCTATTCTACAATTCAAGCAGTGGTTGATTGAAAATGGTTGCCATCATATCTGTATGGAATCAACCGGTAAATACTGGACCCTGTTTTTAACCTATAGGAAGACGTTATTAACGTTACTATCGCCAACCCGAAATGGGTAAAGGCTGTAAAGGGAAACAAGGACGATACCAAAGATTCCAAATGGATTGGTGATTTATTTCGATTAGGATTGGTTCCGGGAAGCTTTATCCCTGCTACAGATATCCGTATTCTTCGTGAATACACCAGATATCGCTACAAGCTGACTTCTTGTAAATCCAGTGAAAAGAATCGATTTCAGAATGCACTTACTGTTTGTAATGTCGCATTAGATTCTGTTGTTTCCGATGTCTTCGGGAAATCAGCTACATCTGTTATTGATTACCTAATCGAGCAACCTGACAATTCCATCAACCACGAGGAAGTTTCTTCCAGACTGCTTCGCTCTCTAAAGAAGAAGTCTGACCGTGTCATTGAGTCTATCGAAGGGCATCTAATGACTGATTCCCAAAAGTATCAGATGCGACTTGTCCGCGCACACATGGACTATATCATATCTACGATAAATGATATAGACACTATGATCGAAACCTTGATTACCCCATATGAAAATGCTGTCCAGTTACTGTGTACCATTCCAGGCATTAAACGTAATAGTGCAATCACTATTATCTCTGAAATTGGTACGGATATGGCTCAGTTTTCTTCCTTAAAACGTTTATGCTGTTGGGATGGATTAACTCCAGGCAACAACGAATCTGCTGGCAAGAAGAAATCCGTCAGAATAACACGTGCCGGTGTCTACCTTAAACCTGTATTAGTACAGTGTGCTCATGCAGCCGTGAAATCTGATAAATCTCCTTACTACAAACAAAAATATGAGAAGATTTTAAAACGTCGTGGTAAGAAACTTGCCATTATTGCTATCGCAAGAATGATTCTAACTGCTATCTACCATATGCTATCTACTGGTGAAACATGGAATCCAAGCGATTTATACAAAATTGATATGCCAGAACCCCTCAAAGAAAAGCAAAAGGAAAAGGCTATCAAGCAAGCTTTGAAACTTCTAAAAAGCGAAGGTGTCATACCAAAATCGCTTGAAGCTTCTTAGACTAATTTCTAGCTAGAATATAGACCTCTTAAAAGCTATTTTTGAATAGCTTAATGAAGTGCGGCCATTTGTTGGCTGTCCTCTACTTTCTTTCACACTATTTTCCTTTAGTATGATAAATAATCATTTATTAAATAGTATTAGTAAAATTATGTAAAACAATATGTTATATTGTACCATATTGTTGTTAGGAATAAAAGGTCTTATTACATATTTATGGATATTTATTTACTTTAATTCTTGACTTTGAGTTTTCATGATTTTATCCATAAGTAGTTGGATTTGTTGGTATTACTATATCAACTTTCCGAAATTGCCTATTAAATAAGGAATTTTCTCTCTTTGTAGTAAAATAAAGTGAGCAAACAAATATTATATATTATGTCCTCACCGTGAGTAAAAATAAAGAGTAAAAGTTATAATAAGTAACATACATAATTGACTTAGAAGTCTGATGGGATTATGGAGATTTTAAGAATAATGGATATCAGATGAGACGTAATGCGAAGGGACATGTCAGCCATATATATGAAGACAGAATGAGTTCGAGACCGCTTGGATGGAGCGGTAGATCTGCCTAATAAAATCCTACAGAAAATTTACGCTATCAACGCCGTGAAATCAATTGCATCGAACACAGTTTTGACTTATAATAATACTAAATTAAGAAGCAGAAAAAGAATCAATACTGCTCTTTCATAACGATTCGGAGCTTATGGAAGGCTGAATATTTAAATTTACGAAGCATATCAAAGGAGGGCTGACATATGGCTAATTATGTTGTTATCGCTCGGTTCGATGAAGCGAAAGATGAAAAAATCATGCAAGCAACGTCGCTAATAACCGCAAATGCTTTATCACCGTGGCCGCCGCATATTACAATAGCTGCTTATGAAAATTTAGAGGAAAGTGATTTGCAAGCATTACTTGAATGGGCGGTTGAATATTGCGCGGGAAACAAACAATTTGAGATTGCCATGAACTCACTTAGCGTACTGCCACCCGGTGGTGAGCATACCGATACTGCCGTTGTCTGTCTTGATCCGGCACATTCCAAGACATTGGTGGATTTTTATTATGGTTTTCATGAGCGTTTCGAGGATTACTGCACAGGGATCGGTTGGTTCAATTCTATTAAGCATGGGAATCCTGTTATACACTGTACAATCGGGATAGTGCAGATAACGAAACTACAACAAGCCCTTCAAAAAGCATTTGATATAAGCGGACTCTTCGGCAATACAAATATTGTCGCACTGGAAGTTTACTCATACCCATGCCACTTGATTAAGCGGTTTGATCTTGAGGAAAATGATGATTAAAGCTATATTTTTAGACTTTTATGGAACGGTTGTGCATGAAGACAAAGAAATCATTAAACTTATCTGTGATAAGATATTGAAAACAGGAAAAGCAAAAAATACCGCAGAAGTCGGAGCGTATTGGTGGAAAAACTTTCAGAATTTATATACGAATTCAAAAGGAGCCTGTTTTCAAAATCAGAGAACCTTGGAATGCTTATCTTTGAAGGACACGATAAATCATTTTGACTCATCCGAGAACGAAGAAACACTCAGTAAAATGATGTTTGATTTTTGGAAAGCACCGACAATTTTTGATGACTCCAAAGAGTTTTTTAGCCGTTGCCCACTTCCAATCTATATCGTGTCTAATATAGATACCGACGACATCTTACAGGCAATTAGCTTTCACAAGTTAAACCCAGCCGACATCATAACCAGCGAAATGGCAATGTCATATAAGCCGCAACGAGAAATATTCGATTTTGCTTTGTCAAAAACCGGATTTGACGCATCTGAAGTTATTCATGTCGGCGACTCTGTAAAAAGTGATATTGAGGGCGCTTCATCGGTCGGTATAAAAGCGGTATGGATCAACCGTTTTCAAAAATCAATTCCAGCAGAAGTAAAAACAGCAATAACAACCTTACCACAAATGGTGGATATGATAACGAGAAATTTAAAATAAAAACCACTCAAGCTATTATTTACCCCCATAAATCATTGGCATCATTTGAGCTTCTGTTAATACGGGAAAAATCCGTATGAATGAATGAGTGTGTTGATAAGGTCAAAAACAGTAATCCAATCACCAAAATAATGGTCAATGACAATATGGGTGTGACGATAAATCCATTTATATCAATAGCCAGTCCTTCCTCCACAAGCTCAGCCGGGGATAAATTTGACCTTTCCAAAACAATCATGCGAAAAAATGCAGTCGCATAGGTCATCGGGTTAAAATATGCAACATATCTAAGTGTATCCGGCAGCATTGACAGTGGTATATATGCGCCTGAGATAAATGTTAAGGGCATTGTAATTGCTGTCTTCACAATTTGAAATGTCTGCCCGTTTCGGACCACCGTCGCAAGGTATAACCCAACGCCTGAAAATACTACACCAACACAAATCATCGCAGCAAGAACATAAATCGGTGTTACCCATGAGGTAAATCGAATTCCGATAAACATCCCTACGATTAAAATCAAAAGACCCTGCACCGTAGCAACAGTTGCTGCTGATAAAAGCTGACCGGCCGCTACAGCTACCCTTTTTGCCGGAGAGACTAAAACTTCCTTCATAAAACCGCTTACCAGATCATCTACCGTTGTTGATGCCAGATTGAGTGCACCTTCAAATACAGTTGTTATAATAATACCGGAGAGCATATAAGCAACCGGATTTTCGATAAATTCATTTTTGAAAATTGCTCCAAATACATAGACAAAGAAAAACGGAAAAATTAGTGAAAATATCAATCCGGTTTTGTTCCTGACAAATGCTTTTAATCCTCTTATCCATAATGCAAATACCGTATTCATCTTATAATTCCTCCCTTATTTTTTTACCGGTAATCTCCAAAAACACATCATTGAACGTACCTTTTTTTATTTCAATATCGGTAATCACATCTTTTTGGATACTTAATACTTGTAATAGAGAGTCAATATTCTCAGCATCCACTCTGTAGTAACCGGTCTTTTTTATATAGTCTAAATTATATTGCATTAAGAGCTGTTCAAGTTCCTGTTCTTTTTTAGTTGTAATATATGCTTTATCTCGTGTATATTCTTTTTTTAAGGCATATGGGGCGTCATAGGCGACTATAACACCATTGTCCATTATTGCAATTTTATTGCATATTTCTGCTTCCTCCATATAATGTGTTGTTAGAAAAATGGTAATATTCCTTTCTTTTTGAAGCTTCACAATGTACTCCCAAATATGTGCCCGTGTCTGTGGGTCAAGTCCTGTTGTTGGTTCATCCAAGAATAGCACTTTTGGAAAATGGATAAGCCCTCTTGCAATCTCTACTCGCCGTTTCATACCGCCAGACAAAGCACCGACCAACTTCTTTCTTACATCAAGTAAATCAACTAATTTTAAGACAAAAAGTATCCGTTCCTCCACCTCACTTCTAGGCACATTATAAAAGACGCAGTGCATTCTTAAATTCTCGTCAATTGTCATTTTAGCATCTAATGTTGAATCTTGGAAAACCACACCAATTGCTGACCTTACTTCATCTTTTTGCTTGCTGACATCTTTCCCGTCGATTAAAAGCGTTCCTGATGTTTTTTCAAATATTGTACATAAGGTATTAATTGTGGTACTTTTTCCGGCTCCGTTTGGTCCTAAAAATGCAAATATACTTCCTTTTTCTACCTCAAATGAAATATTATTTACGGCTGTGAACCCGCCGTATTTTTTGGTGAAATTTTTTACTTCGATTATATTATTCATGTAAGCCTCCTGCCAGTGTTAATATATTTTTATCTTATAAAAGTTTAATACTATCTATTGTATATATAATATCCTTAATTTATCAAAATGAAGTAATAAAATTTACGATGCTTCATTTTAAATTAAATATAGCAACTATGAAAAATATTTATTTTCTATACAACAATGCTAAGACAGAGATTTAGGGAAACCGTATATAATATTGTAATAATAAATTGTCACAATAACATATACTATATGAATAAACATGATTATGGATATATGGTGGTGACATGTCAAAACGATATTCTTTTATTTTGTCAGTGGTTATCTTTATTATTATAGGGATATTTTATTTATTACAAACACATCAAAGTTCCAATCAAGCTGAGAATCAGACGGTCAAAGTGCCTATTATTATGTATCATAAAATAACGCAGGATGAAGGTATATTAGGTGATTATTCAATTACACCCACTGAATTTAAAGATGATCTTCAATATCTAAAAGAAAATGGATATCATACTATAACAATGTCGGAACTCATTGATTTTATTGCCGGGAACACTGTACTTCCCGATAATCCTATCATTTTAACTTTTGATGATGGGTATTTTAGTGATTATAAATATGCCTTCCCGCTTCTTAAAGAATATGATATGAAAGCGGTTTTTTCCATTATTGGTAAGATTACAGATGATTATACGCAGGAAGGTCGTCAGGATATTCTTTATCCCCATATAACGTGGCCGATGGTTATTGAAATGGTAGAATCCGGCCATGCCGAGCTACAAAACCATGGATATAATATTCATGGCCAGAATGGCGGTGCCAGGGGTGCGAAGCAAAGAATCGGAGAAAGTGATGAAGCATATAAAACCCGATTATCTGCCGACTTAAATTTATTTCAAGAACGGACCTTAGAAATGACAGGCATAATGCCTACTACATTTACATATCCCTTTGGCGCCTATAGCCAGACATCGGATGATATATTACGTTCATTGGGGTTTTCTGCAAGTCTTACCTGCAATGAAAGAATAAATAAATTGGCAGTGGGAGATGTGGATAGTCTGTTTGGACTGGCGCGTTTGATAAGGCCTCATGGGTCATCAATTTCTGCGGTATTGCAAAAATATGATTAATTCAGAAATTACTATACATTGACTTTCGTTCCATTTTCACATTTATTTCCCCATGCATCGATAATTTTACCGTCTTTGTAAAAGCAAATAATTTCACAGTTGTTAGCACATTTTTTACACTCTGTTCCTTTGGTTTCATAATCAAAATCTGCAATGCCAAAATCAAATGTCTGTCTTTGCTCTGCACTTTTGGAAAGTATAGCAACCCCCAAAGCGCCCATTAAGTGTGCGTTAGGGTCTACATGTATTCTCTCTCCTGTAGTCTGTTCAAATGCTTTAATTACACCAACATTTTTACTAACGCCGCCCTGAAATACAATGGGCGCTTTAATGTTTTTGCCCTTTCCAACATTATTCAAATAATTGGTGACAACAGCCATACAAATCCCGGCAACAATATCTTCTTTTTTATGTCCGATCTGTGCCTTGTGTACTAAATCAGACTCAGCAAACACAGTGCATCTTGCGGCAATTTTAGTAGGATTTTGAGACTGTAATGCGAGATCGCCCAGTTCTTCCACGTCCAGTCCTAGCCGTTTCGCCTGAGAGGATAAAAATGATCCTGTTCCAGCCGCACATAATGTATTCATTGCATAATCTACTACAATTCCATCTTCAATCAGTATAATTTTTGAGTCCTGCCCGCCAATTTCAAATATCGTACTCACCTCTGGAAAAACTGATAAAGTCCCTATCGCATGTGCCGTAATTTCGTTTTTTACTACATTTGCATCCAGCATCGTCCCGATTAGCTTCCGTGCTGAGCCGGTTGTTCCCACCGATTTTATTGTAAGACTGGCATGCTGAATCTGATGATTCAATTTACACACAATTTCCTTTACTGCCTTTATCGGATTACCTTCTGTCCATATATACTCACTGGCCACTATTTGATTATTCTGATCGATAATAACACCTTTCGTAGATATAGATCCGATATCTACTCCTAAATATCCTTCATTCATATTTATACATGCCTTTCCCGTTTCGGGCTTTCCCCGAAGTTTTTATATTCTTTCTCTTTTCTCATAATAATCATATCGTAGAATGCTTCTAATCTTGTTCTAATGCCTGTTTCAGAAGTCTGGGAATCAAAGCTGAAATACAAAATCGGCATTTTATAATCTTTCGTAATATTTTGAAGCATTGGCATGGCGTTTACTTCCGGAGTACAGCCAAAAGGTTTTACATGAATCACCCCATCATATCCTGATCGCGCAAGCATTTTACTATGTGCAACGCTCTCAGTCCCGTCTGCACCTATATGGAATTTTAGATATTCTCCTGCTTCTCTTAATACCTTTTTGCTCTTTCTGGATTTTTGAAACAGTAGATACGTTAATGTAGTATATCTACTGACCACTATTTTATATTTTGCCAATTCTTTTTCCATAAAGAAATTGCTGAAAGGTTCCATAAGTGAATATAGTTCTCCTACTAACCCAACTCGTAAGCAGTCCGATGGTTTATCAACTTCTAATCTCCTAAATTTCTGCTTATATTTTTTATGGACAGTATGCAGAGAATGAAAATTATGAACCGTTTTTAATGCATCCAAAAATTCATTATGCAGAGTTTCAAAGCTATTTTCTTTTACTTCAAATCCAATATTCTCACGGATATAAAATTCTATTTTATCCATGATACGAATCATTTGGCTGGCCAGTAAGATGTAATAGATAAATTTATGAAATGATATACTGCTACCCAGCCTTCTACAAGTCTGATGCAAGGAAAATGCATTTACATCACCAAGTAAAATCTGAATAAATTCAAAATCATACCCTAAATCTTTCAATATCTGCTGTTGGATTTCTCCGTAATATCTATACCTGCAGCCGCCTCCTGCCTGTACGATAATGTTTGCTCCATTATCAAGCGCTTCGATAAAGTTACCAAGATTATACTTAAAAGGCGTACATACAAAGTCAGGACTATACCGGCTTCCCAATTCTAATGTTTTTTTTGTAGTAGGCGGGGCTTTCTGTATTATACAGTCATCAAAAATGAATTTCAGTAAACATTCTATCGGTACATGATAGTTCCCCATATGGGGAAAACTTATTATTTTATCCATTTACAACTCTCTTCTTCCCTTTTTCTTTTATAATATCTATAAAGCTTTCAATTCTAGTCTGCAAGCCAGTCTCTCCTGTGAGTTCATCCAGTATAATATGTGATATCGGTATGTTTTTAAATTTACGTAATAGTAATTCATTTACCAATGAATCCGGTCCACATGGAAACGCAGATATCAAAATAATACCCTCGACCTTATCCTTGCAAAGACCAAGTGCTCCAACCAATTCTTTATTAAATGTCCAATTCAGACTTTTGGAAATTTCTTTTGATTTTTTTATACATGATATACTGTCAAAGGCATCAGCATAAACGGGTATCCCTCCGGCTTCCTTTACTAGTTTTACGATAGGGTAACCAACAAGCTTATCATAAATATTATAAGGATGTGTCACCAGCAGAATTTTTAATGCTTCTCTATCTTCCAGCAAATTCATCTGCCTTATAGCTTTTTGCCTATCTTTTTGCTGCTGTGCCTCTTTTGCTATTTGATAAGCCTGAAAAGACTGCCGGAGACTTTTTCCCAACACCTTACCCATTTGCAGAAATCCTTTTAATTCTGAATTTCCATTTTCCACATCCAGATCATAGCACAGCAGTGAAATGTCTCCAAATGTATTTTTAACAATATCATACATGGCGTTGAATTTAACACATACTTTTTCTTGTCTTCCAAAATTTTCAACTCTGGGAACTAAGATATAATCACAGTGTCCTATTAATGAATAGACATGTCCCATGTATATTTTAGATGGCAGACAGCATTCATCAATGGAAAACCGGCTGCCATTTATTAAAGTCTGTCTGTTACTCTGTTCGCTTACAATTACCTGGCAATCCAGTTCTTTAAAAAATATTTCCCATAAATCTTGATATTTATAATAGAGCAGTGCTCTGGGCAAACCTATTCGCATAATTATTACCTCCCATATTATGGCTATTTTAATTATAGACAAAAATATATTTTATAAACAAGTTTTAGATTATTTCTGTGAAATACTCTAATCTAATGTTGTCTACCGAAACATATCACCGGAAGTAATGAATTGGAATAAGTTTGATACTGTTTGAGCAAAGCGAGTTTACCAAACTCATGAAGAGCTTATCATTCTTTATTTGCAGATACTTTAAAGCGTGTAACAAAAAGCAATATTCCAGAAAATGCTATTAGAATAACAAAAAACAATAAATTACCATCACCCGTTTGTGGTAAAGTACCTTCATCATTTTGCCGTGTAGTACTTTCATTATTTTGCTGAGTTGTACTTTCATTATTTTGCTGAGTTGTGCTTTCATTATTTTGCTGGGTTGTACTTTCATCATTTTGCTGAGTTGTACTTTCATCATTTTGCGGTGTAGTACTTTCTTCATTTTGTTGAGTTGTACTTTCATCCTCATTTATCCATGACGCATATAATACCACATCATTTGCAGGCATAATAAATGTTTCGCCTTCTTTATAAGTCATGCCTGTACCATCAGCCATTGTATTCCAACCGGCAAATACTTTTCCACCTATTGTAAGCTCTCCTTCGCCTTTTACCGTTACTGTATCACCTTCGGTATATTGATTATTATCTATAGGAACATTACCCGCTGCTCCATTAGCATCATACGTTACTGTATAAGTAACATATAGTGAGTCACCTATATAATTGACATCATAGTTATTATAAGCGTACCTAAACGGTGATGTAAAATGTGTTGTTTTTATATTTGTTTGATGCAGAGCTATATCGGCTTCTCTAATCATATAGGCTGCTGATGCACTGTTGCCGGAAAAGATTACTTCCGATGAACCTACTATTAAGTTTGACAATTCCTTAATCCAAATTCCACCGCCGTTACCGGATGCGATGTTATTTGTAATTTCAGTATTGCCCGAGACATTCACACCTCCGGGCTCATTTATATCCGAATCACTGTAGATACCGCCACCGTCAACAGCAGAATTATGATTGAATGTGCCTCCTGAGATATTAAGGCTGTTTGTAAAATTTATATCGGCAGTTGTTCCAAGATCGGATGCATTATAGTGTAATTTGGCCGTATATATTCCGCCGCCATTTCTTAATGCCGTGTTCCCATCGATTGTACCGCCTGTAATCGGGAATATGGCATTATAGTCATAGGTGCTAACATCATAATAATCAAAGTTAGGATTAAAGGCGGAGATGTAAATACCGCCTCCGTCTCCGGCGGCTTGATTATTGGTTATTATTCCATTACTCATTGCAAAGCTTCCAGTACCTAAAATGCCTCCTCCATTTCCGCTTGTTGTGTTAAAATCAATAACCCCTCCTTTTATATCTACATCGTTAGCATAAACACCTCCACCAGAACCATCCGCAGTATTATGGCTGATCGTTCCCCCTGATATAGCAAAAGCATTTAATGTGCTGACTCCTCCTCCGATACTGCTGGCATAGTTATTCATTGCCGTATTATTACTAATTGTACCGTCGTTGATAATAACATCTCCATAAAAGCCAGCGCAGACACCACCGCCTTCGGTTATAGTACCACCAATAGAATGGTTGTCAGTGATTGTCCCTCCGTTCATCGTAAAGCCTCCGTAAGCATAAATTCCTCCACCATATGCTTTTCCCGCTCCTGTTGCAATATTCCCACTGATAGTTCCGTCATTCATTGTAACTTTGTTAACCCAAACAGCACCGCCTCGTGCTGCCGTATTTCCGCTGATATCTGTTTTGGAACCGGAAATAATTAGATTACGGTCAAAAATTTCTGGTTCCCCTGAGGGATAATAACAACTGACAGCACCACCATATGAGGGGTTATAACAGTTTTTTATTACTGCATTTACTAAAGTTAATGTGTCAATACCGGCTTTAATGTAAATACCACCGCCGGGATTAGCAAGGTCATCTGTGGTTGTTTTACGGCCAATTAGACTTACATTGTCAAATTCGAGGGTAACAGAGTCATTTATATTAATATGTTTTATATTCCCTGAGATTTTAAGAACAGAAACCTGGTCATTGCCTATAAATTTAATACTGCGATTAATTTCCAATGGTGATGTTAATGTTATTTCATCTGTATCAATACGAATATCAGTATAGGCCGAATTTGCCACAGCATCTCGCAGTTCCTGCTCCGTGCTGACCGTAGCGACAGTTTGCGCGAGTACTATATGATTCGGTATACATAAATAGCAAACTATGCTCATAATTGTTAAAATTTTTAAATATTTAGTTTTTTTCATATTACCTATTCTCGTATAATATGTTTATCATCAAGAATTCTTCTTGGTATAAGCATTTATACTTTCCTTTCATTATTTTTTATTTCTAGTTACATTAGATTATCCTGGTGGTAAATATCATAGTCTTTAGGTTGCTGACCAAAGAATAACTGTACTTAGCAAATAAAGTAGATGCTTTGTCGTAAAATATGACTATCTAATAATCTAAGTATGTCCATATCTCTAGTATAAAATTATGAATTTTGTTGATAATAATTTTATATTAAGACCTTTAAAAATCGTTCCCCATACTTCTCCAGCTTAAACTCCCCAACCCCCGATATCTCCAGCATATCTGCTTTTGTATTCGGTCTAAGCCGGCACATCAGCACCAGGGTCTTATCTGAAAAGACAACATACGGAGGAACTTTCTCATCTTTGGAAACCTCCATGCGCAACTGCCGTAGCTTTTCAAACAGCTGCTCTTCTTCCTCTGAAAGAGTGATCCCGGCAGCCGCCTGCTTCCTCTTCACCTTCTTTTTTTTCTTCGTCTTTTCGCTGTACTCCTGCTCCTTAGCCATCTTCATGACAACTGTTTCCTCTTCATTCAAGATCTTTTCCGACTTTTTTGTCAGTTTTATGATACTGTACTCATCATTCGTAACCGTCAGATACTCTTCTAACAGCAGATGGTTAATTATCTGCCGCAGCCTGTACACCGGTATCTTAGCAAGCGCTCCGTAATGTGAATTCTTATCCATCTGATACTGTCTAATCCGGGCTGTATTCGCTCCATGGACCGTGTCGATTACAACGTTCACACCATATCGCTGACGACTGGTCTTCACACATCCGATCAATATTCTGGCCTCCTCTGTAATATCGACCGTTTCAAACTGAGTCAGGCAGTTTATGCAGTTGCCACAGTAATTCGAACCGTATTCTCCGAAATATCGAAGAATATAGTCCCTCAGGCAGTCTTTTGCAAAGCAATAATACGTCATCTTTTTCAACCGCTCCCGATCCCTCTCCATGACGATTTCTCGGGTGATGTCATCTAATTCCTGATTATCCTGATTGTTACTGATAAAAAACTGATTCGTAACAACATCCTGTCCACTGTAGAACAAAATACATTCTCCGGGCTCACCGTCCCTCGAACATCTCCCAATCTCCTGATAGTATGACTCCAGATTCTTCGGCATATTATAGTGAATGACAAACCGGACATCCGATTTATCAATTCCCATTCCGAATGCATTGGTTGCTACCATAACCCGTTTGCGGTCGAAGATAAAGTCATCCTGGTTATTCCTTCGTTCCGCATCGCTCAGTCCGGCATGATATCTCGTAACTGAAACTCCATCGTGTTCGAGCCGATTACATACCTCCTCGACCAGCTTTCTGGTCAGACAGTAAATGATACCGCACTTCCCCGGATGTAAATCTATGTAATTCTTCATCGCCGCATATTTATCTCCTGGAGACTGCACGCCCATATAGAGATTTGGTCTGTCATATCCTGTGATTGCTACATTGGGGTTCTGCAGCATGAGGATGTCAATGATATCCTCTCTAACCTCTTTCGTTGCAGTCGCCGTAAATGCACTGACAACAGGACGCGACTGCAGTTGGTCGATGAACTGGGTAATCTTAAGGTAACTCGGGCGGAAATCCTGCCCCCACTGCGACACACAATGTGCTTCGTCCACCGCTATCATCGAAATCTTCGTATTTCGTGCAAAATCTAAAAAACTCGTTGTCATCAGTCTCTCCGGGGCTACGTAGATAATTGGATACCGCCCCTCTCTTGCATAAGCAAGTGCTTTAAAATACTGCCCTTCCGTCAAGGAGCTGTTTAGAAATGCGGCGAGAATACCTACCTGATTTAAAGAAGCAACCTGATCTTTCATCAGGGAAATCAGCGGCGAAATCACCAACGTTATTCCGTCCATCATCATTGCCGGGATTTGATAAATCAAGGATTTTCCAAATCCTGTGCTAGCAATCCCCAAAACATCCTGTTTTGCTAGAATACTGTCAATCAGCGGTTCCTGTCCTTCCCGAAACTCATCATATCCAAAATATTGTTTTAATATTTGTCGTTTATCCATGCTGTAAATTTCCCTCCATCTATTTATCTTTCCGGCTAATCCCTCTGTATGATTCGACTTATCTTATATTAAATAGTATATCAATTACCAACAGACAGTATCAGTAATTTGACACGTTTTCTTATCTTTATATATTCTAACACCACATAAATATTATTTCTAGTTTTTTTTAACATTATAAAAGACCCACTTTTAAAGTGAGTCTTTCGTATTATTTAATTTACTCACTTTATCGCCTTTAATCGCAATAGAAAATGAAAGTGAGTAGCTTGGGTAAACTCTCTACATCGGCTTAAGATTTTTATTTAATCGTTCAATCATCCATGATAGGCGTTTCGCACGGCCAGCATCCGTTTTAGCGTCAAAATATGCCCGTGTATATGTCTTTTTTACAGATGGAGACATTGCCTGAAAATTCGTAAAAGCCGGTTCAGATTCTTTCAATAGGTCAGATAAAAATGCTATTTGCTCATCCGTGACAGTCGGCGGCTTGGGTACATCCCATTGCCCATTTTTCTTGGCTTCCTCTATTTTTATTCTGCCATAATCGGTCATTAACCCTTGTTTTTCAAGCCTTTCAACTAATGTTTTGTTTTTCTCTGACCATTTACTGTTTTTCCTGCGTGTAGAGAAATACTTTAGATAAGTTTTATCGTCAATGCTCTGCATTTGTCCGTCAATCCAGCCGAAACAAAGCGCTTCTTCAAGTGCCTCGCCTGCCTTTATTGTTTTTGGTCCGCCTGATTTACCAATTAATAGCCAAACACCACCGCTTGACAGGCAATTATCATGCAGCCAATTCCTAAATTCTTCCCTTGAATCAAATTGCAAATACGGGTTCAAAACGTTCACCTCCTATGTATCAACAATCATGAAATAGCTTTTTAATATAACTGTATGGTACAAATTCACCACTGATAATCATCCGCCTAATTTCTGCTTTGCTTGCCCATTTTGCATCGCAAGTTTCATTTGGTTGCAATACAACATCATCTAAACTGAACTCCTGCTGGAACAGCCATATATCGCAGATAAAATCGTCCCTCTGTATTGTAAACATTACCTTGCCATTTTCCAGCAATACTTCTAGGCCTGTCTCTTCCTTAACTTCACGAACGGCGGCATCAAGACTATTGTCACCTGTAACAGCCGAGCCACCAGTACTTTCCCACATATTCGGAAAGCCTTTGTTTGGCGTACGTTTGGTAATTAGAAACTCACCTTTGCTGTTTTGCATCCATACATGGACAACCAAATAATAATCACCCTCTAAAAGGGGATCGCCACGCCTGTGTGTTCTGCCTGTATGGTTACGGTCTTTGTCGTATACATCCCAAATCTCGTCTTTGGCACTTTGGAGATTGAGCCAACCCTGAACACGGTTAAATAAATGCGGTTGAATTTGTGGATAGGTTGACTTTTCAGGCACGTAGTCAAACAGTGCAAGTTCGGCTATTTCATAATCAGGCAGTTCAGCTAACTCTTTTATATCGGCTAAAAAAAGATATCCTCCATCTGATTTTCCATCATCTGTCACCGTGCAAATCGCCACAAAATCAAGAGAAAAATCAGTTGCACCAGTTTCTTCATATAGCTCACGCTTTGCAGCCGTAATATAGTCCTCGCCAGGTTCAATGTGACCTCCGGGGATAAATATCTATCCAACAGGTTGCAAAGCTCAATAAATTCTTGATTACGGCCATTGGTATCTATGAGTTCCATCGAATCCTCCCAAAAATAATAAGTTTTACCCATTTTAACTTGAAATGGGCAACATGCATATAATATCTTATCATAACTTCCGCTGTAAATCCACCGTAACCTTGCGCATATTTGTGTCAAGTGTTAAATGGCAAGAACCATTTACGCTAGATATTGTATCATATATTTATTACGACTCGACTCCATAAAGGAGTCGACGTATAATTATTTGCAAAAGGTAAAAAGTTTAGCATTTCAATCCACGACTCCGTAAAGGAGTCGACCTTTAATGGCACTGTAGCTACACCGTATAATAAATTTCAATCCACGACTCCGTAAAGGAGTCGACAACATGGTACAGGGTACAAAACACCAACGCATGAATTTCAATCCACGACTCCGTAAAGGAGTCGACGACAGTCATGTCCGGTTCGGTCAGCCGTGGTAAATTTCAATCCACGACTCCGTAAAGGAGTCGACTGTAACTTCTCTGCTCTAACATCTGTAACTTTTAATTTCAATCCACGACTCCGTAAAGGAGTCGACTAATTTGCTCTAAAATTCCACCATATACAATTATTATTTCAATCCACGACTCCGTAAAGGAGTCGACATTAATTGGTCGTGCAGTCGGTTTTGATATTTATATTTCAATCCACGACTCCGTAAAGGAGTCGACGAGTACGCACTTGGTAAAGAGCCGGACTGGTGTAATTTCAATCCACGACTCCGTAAAGGAGTCGACCAAAGGGTTATACACATAGTAAATCATTTGATTATATTTCAATCCACGACTCCGTAAAGGAGTCGACCGTCCATGCTGATGTTTGGATCAATGGTTTTTATTATTTCAATCCACGACTCCGTAAAGGAGTCGACTTTGTTTTACATTGTACAAGACTAGATTTAATCATTTCAATCCACGACTCCGTAAAGGAGTCGACTGTAAAATTTGGTGGAAAATGCCCTAAAGATAGCATTTCAATCCACGACTCCGTAAAGGAGTCGACGGTTTTAGAAAAGCAATATACTGGTCTAAATCAAATTTCAATCCACGACTCCGTAAAGGAGTCGACCATTTGCTTATTGCTTCCGCCATTGCAGTTACAACATTTCAATCCACGACTCCGTAAAGGAGTCGACTAGAGACAAGGACGCAGCGTTAAATAAATATTACATTTCAATCCACGACTCCGTAAAGGAGTCGACTTTATCTCAATACCTATTAAATCCACCGCATTTAATTTCAATCCACGACTCCGTAAAGGAGTCGACACAAGTATCAATATCTTTTTGGACATCTGTTTTTATTTCAATCCACGACTCCGTAAAGGAGTCGACGCCGGAGATGGAATCGAAGCCGGATGGGGAATCATTTCAATCCACGACTCCGTAAAGGAGTCGACTTCAACTTTAAAGCATGAACGGCCTATGATGTCGATTTCAATCCACGACTCCGTAAAGGAGTCGACCCCACAGGCGATGAGATTGAACAGTTCAAATCAAATTTCAATCCACGACTCCGTAAAGGAGTCGACGTATATACGTTCTTGATTTTCCCTTTTTCAATCATTTCAATCCACGACTCCGTAAAGGAGTCGACGCATTTTCGATAGGGTAATATAAGACTTTGAGGAATTTCAATCCACGACTCCGTAAAGGAGTCGACCCCCTCCTAGCAATTATAGCACGTACACAGTAACAATTTCAATCCACGACTCCGTAAAGGAGTCGACCAGTAATTCGATTAGCTGGTCTTTGTTCATTCTTATTTCAATCCACGACTCCGTAAAGGAGTCGACTCTTGTTTCAAAAGGTTATATTGAATATATAAGATTTCAATCCACGACTCCGTAAAGGAGTCGACCAATAATCCGCCGCAAGTTGTATCTAATTTATTGATATTTCAATCCACGACTCCGTAAAGGAGTCGACAATAAGGAGGAATAATAATGGCTAAATACAATGGATTTCAATCCACGACTCCGTAAAGGAGTCGACGCCAAGACCTTAGTGTTGCCGGCAAAGGTAAGGATTTCAATCCACGACTCCGTAAAGGAGTCGACTAGGTAATGGCGTTACGTTATCAGAGGGAACAAAATTTCAATCCACGACTCCGTAAAGGAGTCGACAACCTATCGGATACTGCAATGCGTTTGATTTCATATTTCAATCCACGACTCCGTAAAGGAGTCGACGCCAGAATCGTTATTCACCGGCAGCGATACACGATTTCAATCCACGACTCCGTAAAGGAGTCGACATACAAAAAAATATAGATAAACTTGCAAAAAAAATTTCAATCCACGACTCCGTAAAGGAGTCGACAAGATATTCATCCTTAAGTTTATTGACTACATCTATTTCAATCCACGACTCCGTAAAGGAGTCGACTCAAAAGAGGTCACTTGATGCAAATGCTTATATGTGATTTCAATCCACGACTCCGTAAAGGAGTCGACTTTAACGGTAGATATAGTTGCATACTTCGAGATTGTATTTCAATCCACGACTCCGTAAAGGAGTCGACAAGAGGACATAAAAATAGCCCTAATTCTTGCATAATTTCAATCCACGACTCCGTAAAGGAGTCGACCTTCGTCCATGCGGTTAAAGTGTTGTTTGAGTAAATTTCAATCCACGACTCCGTAAAGGAGTCGACCTTTTTTCAGTAATATTTACGATGATCCGAGAATATTTCAATCCACGACTCCGTAAAGGAGTCGACGCCACAGTTTCTATTGCTTGTACATCTGTTTTTTGATTTCAATCCACGACTCCGTAAAGGAGTCGACATTGGTCGTTTGCAGCAAATCATCTTGAATATGATATTTCAATCCACGACTCCGTAAAGGAGTCGACTAAAGCATCTTGATAAAGAAAGTCTACTTATTATATTTCAATCCACGACTCCGTAAAGGAGTCGACGTACCATTCAATACGGGAATGTTGATTGGAAGTGATTTCAATCCACGACTCCGTAAAGGAGTCGACATAATGTCTGGCAATCAGGAACTTTACAAAATCATTTCAATCCACGACTCCGTAAAGGAGTCGACAAAATTAGGCATTATTAAAGATATGGCACAAAAAATTTCAATCCACGACTCCGTAAAGGAGTCGACAAATTTGTAGTATATGTATCAAAGAGATACATGATTTCAATCCACGACTCCGTAAAGGAGTCGACAACTCCGCACAACTATTCCTCCCAGTTCTGATTCATTTCAATCCACGACTCCGTAAAGGAGTCGACGACGGTGCAAAGAGTTCACGACAAGGGAATACAGATTTCAATCCACGACTCCGTAAAGGAGTCGACATAAATAATAAGGAGGTGCCAATATGCCAAATAGATTTCAATCCACGACTCCGTAAAGGAGTCGACGATGTTGATGGAATTGATGCTGTAGGATATTGTATTTCAATCCACGACTCCGTAAAGGAGTCGACATGGAGTGATTTCCCCTATTACCGTCAACATTCTTATTTCAATCCACGACTCCGTAAAGGAGTCGACTCCGATTCTCCTTTTGGCCAGTTAATAGCTAATTTTATTTCAATCCACGACTCCGTAAAGGAGTCGACTTTTAGTAGAGGATGGTTGCGTACTTGAGGCTATAATTTCAATCCACGACTCCGTAAAGGAGTCGACGATAAATAATATTGATTAAGGAGGAAAATAAAATATTTCAATCCACGACTCCGTAAAGGAGTCGACCGATATTGAATTTAATAACATTTTCGACAATATTATTTCAATCCACGACTCCGTAAAGGAGTCGACAAAGATTAGATTTATATGTGATTAATTCAATAGTATTTCAATCCACGACTCCGTAAAGGAGTCGACTTCAAATGTTTTAGGAAAATATCACTTGAAATAGTATTTCAATCCACGACTCCGTAAAGGAGTCGACCGTTGATATGTCTTATTATCGACTTTTAATAGTATTTCAATCCACGACTCCGTAAAGGAGTCGACAAATAATTGGGAAAATTACAACACAGCAATAAAGATTTCAATCCACGACTCCGTAAAGGAGTCGACACTGGACAAATCAGGACACGAGTACAAATTTAAACATTTCAATCCACGACTCCGTAAAGGAGTCGACGTCGACATTGCGATTAAAAATCTAAAAGATAGGATTTCAATCCACGACTCCGTAAAGGAGTCGACAGAGCATTTGATAAAATGTTAGAAAGATGCATTGCATTTCAATCCACGACTCCGTAAAGGAGTCGACCGGAGAAATTCGGCTTAAAAGTCTGGATAGGCAAATTTCAATCCACGACTCCGTAAAGGAGTCGACAAAATAAGGCGCAAGAAATAACTCTGGCTATGCCAATTTCAATCCACGACTCCGTAAAGGAGTCGACGAAATAATGCTTGTGAATGACAACTCTGATAAGCATTTCAATCCACGACTCCGTAAAGGAGTCGACTGGCTTACAGTGTACGGATAGTTATGCAGAACAAATTTCAATCCACGACTCCGTAAAGGAGTCGACAGCAAAAATTCACAAATTTACTAGCGAATTTTTGTACAATAATACTAATTTTATATATATTTTTTTAATTTTTATCTAGAAAATCATATTAATATCCAAATATACCTTATTTTTGTATACTTTTCAAGCGCGAATCCCCTAGGTATTTTATGTTCACTACACATTCGCACTAAAGCATTAATGGTCCATCAATATCATAACTAGATTTGCTTCCAAATTGCTCAATTTTACTTTTATAGTTACTACCCAAGTAATAAAATCGTAAACTATCTTTTTCTTCATCAATTAACTTTAGTAAAGACGCTTTTACTTCTACATATTTTGCCGGTTCAATTTTACATTCAAAAACAGAATTCTGTACTCTTTGTCCATAGTTGACACATTGTTTGGCAACCTTTCTCAAACGTGTCCGCCCTGCTGCTGTTTCAGTATTCACGTCATATGTTATTAACACCATCATAGTCTACATTCACCTACTTCCAAAAGAAAACCGGATATTCATCAATATCTCCCCGAATATATCGGGCTAACAACATTGCCTGCACGTAAGGAATCATCCCCCATTCTACTTTTTCCTGCAAATATGGGTGTGTTAACTTATCCATTTTTTTACTTTGCCATGCACTTAAAAATGTTTTTCGACACTCATCATCCATTAGTATAGCACCATTTTCTTTAACTATAAAATTCTCTCCTGTAATCATCTTCTTATTAATAATAGATAAAACGAAACGATCAGCAAATGGAGCACGCAGTTCTTCTACCAAATCTAAAGCTAATGACACACGCCCCGGACGATCATTATGCATAAATCCGGCATAAGGATCCAATCCCACCGTTTCTAAAGCTGAAGTACACATACCTGTTAAAAGTGTATAGGCAAAAGAGAGCATAGCATTAACCCGGTCAGTAGGCGGACGTCGATTCCTTCCGTCAAATATAAATTCCTCCTTTTGCTGGAGAATGAGTTGATTAAATACAGAAAAATAAATGGAAGCTGCCTCACCTTCATATCCACGAATACTATCGATATTATCTGATTGATATACAGATTCAATAATAATCTGAAGCTGGTTTGATACTTTCTTTAAATGTTCAGCATCCACCCGCATTGGATAATCTCTTATAGCTCTTTGTATAACATTTTTTTCATTATAAATTTTCCCAATTATAAAATTTCGTGCAATTAGCACTGACTGTTCTTCCTTATCTGCAATCCGATATTGCTCTCGCCGAAGTATGATATTTCCATAAGATTTACCGGTTACTTTTGCCCAAAATTGACCATTAGCAGATAAAAACGATAGTGGAATATTCATTTCTGCACATTTTCCCATTAATGCCGGACTTGCACCAGTATATCCAAAAGTCACGACTGCTTCAAGGTTATGCAGAGGCACACGCCCAATCACCTCTTGACCTTTTTGTGCAACAATATTTTCTCCATCAAGTGATAAATAGACATCCGGTGTTGTAATATACAATGTATTTAAGAGTTTCTTCATAGTTCATTTTCCTCGATATGCTGTTTCATATAAATACTGACTTTCTTACGCTTTTCTAACTCTGGTAAACACACTTCATTAAGTGAACATGCTCTGCAATGCTTTCCGGTTTTAACCTTAGGAGTATATTTCCGTGCATAGATTTGGTGCATTTCGTGAAATACATTACGGCATTTTTCTTTCATTGAATCATTTATTTGAATTTCAATGCGTCTGCGGATTTCACCATAATAAAGCCATGCCTTATCAATCTGACAGCAAAACATCTCTTCTAAACACATTGCTTGTGTGACAACCTGCAATTCATCCATATCATCTGATTTAGGTTTTCCACGTTTATATTCCACAGGATATATTTTGTATTTACCTTCACGGCCATGAATCGGAACCCCATGCTTATCTAAATGAAATTCCACAATGTCACATACCCCGCTGATTCCAAGCTCTGTAGAACGTATAGGCATACCACGCGTAACAATTACATTCTTTCGCTTTTCAGAAGAATATCCATCATGCGCCTTTTCATGCAGAATATTTCCCTCAGCCGTTAAAATATTTTCCTGCCATTGCTGTTCAATATGTATTAATGCCCATTGCCGCCTGCAAAAAAGAAAGTGCTGTATTCCTGCTAAATGTAAATATTCGTCTTCTTTATATTCCATCATAAATCTCTGTTTCAAGCTCCGGAAGCTTGTCTACTGAAAATTCATAATCCTCAAATGATTTTGGCTGGTCTATGCCTTCTTTTTTACTAATATGAACACAACGATGAACTTTTGCCGAAGAATACTGCCCTGCAAAAGAGTTATGTTTCCACCAACATACTTTACAAATTTCCATGCTTCCATCAGGACGTGCTGATGATACATCATTTTCAAATAAGCTAACTAATATCTGACGGATAATTTCTGCATCTTCATCAGTAAATCCGGTCTTTTCAGCCAACTGGTGATTAATACTTCCATATGTAACATATACACCAAAATCAACACGATGTTTTGTTCCCATCGTATCAGATGATTTACTTTCCTTTGTCTCACTGTTTACACTCTTTGTAATCTGCATACTCGAAACCATAATCGGATCTACGCTGACTGCAGTATGGATAGATACCGGTCCTCTAACACCAACAGATACTCCTTTATCTCCACTTCCCTTAAATGCAAATACTTGTCCAAATGTACGAACGTCCATCCATTCCTCACAAGCTGCCTTCGCATAAGCAGCCCTGTCTTTTCCAGCCGCTTTAAGTCCTTTGCTATTTGAAGCCCGTTCGCTTAAACTTGGATATCCATCTACATTTTTATCATCTGACTGGACAAAAACCGGATACCCCATATCAATCATACGATTTCGCATTTTACGCTTCAGACATACATCTGATATTTCACCAATCCCCTCATAATTTTCACGCGGGCGATTCCCATTAAGCGGATCTCCGTTAGGATTTGCGTTTCTTACTGAAAACACAATGGCAAAATCAATCTTATTTGTAAATGTACTCATACTGTTTCCTCCTTATCAACCTCTTTTTTATATCGATATGCCTGCATCTGGCAGCTATATCCCAGTAAAAATAAATTATCTAATTTTTCATTAGACATAAATTCTTCCGGTTTTATTTTACTACTGATTTGATTAATACATTCCGGATAAAAATTTTTATTTGTGGTCTTTAATTTTTTTGTATATGGTTCTAAACAATTTACGATAATCCCCCATGTCTGAGCCGGGCGTTTTTGAAACTGTTGAAAATAACGTTCAGCGGCTGTTGTTCTATTAATACCTTGAGAGTGCAATACACTTCTTTCCAACTTTTCAGCAGTTGCTAAAAGACGTCCAAATAAATAACTTCTGTCATGAATTGCTTCATCTAATGCCATAATATCCTTTCTCCTTTCATCATTTTTATCCATGTAGCTTTTTTTAATCAGCGCACATGCTGTATATACAGCCATTTCCCACTGATAAGCTGAATCATATTTAAATGGATTCACCGCATTCGCTACAGCCGCTTTTACAATATCTTGCGGTATAGGTTTACGATTTATCACGCAGGGAACCAGTCTTTCAATCACAGCTTTTGTCAATTTCTTATTTTTATCTCCATAAGCTGTTCTGGATATATTAAAAATCGATGGAGTACCTATAATTAAAGTCTGCTTCTTTCTGTTATAAAACTGCCAGAAACAAGTTCTGTACCAGTATTCAATATTCTCTTTAAATCTGGAAGTCTCCATTTTCTCATAAAATGGAATAGACAGCCGCCCGGTTGTCGCAGCCTCCACAGACATAATGATAATATAATCCTGCTCATCGAGCTTTCCATAATGTCCATAAATAGCTTGGCGTACTTTGTCCGCATAAATCTTATTCGTAAAACCTTTATTTTCATCCATATTAATAAACATATCATTCAACGGATTATCAATTTCAACATCTCCTAATGCCCATACAGCCAAAACCTGTTCACCTACATAGGTTCCTTGCTTTGCTAACAACCAACGCAACGCATTATGTGCCTTTTGCGAAACCTCATAACCAACTGTAGCTGTCTGTTCACTGGAAGTTAAGCGTCCCCGATATGTGAATCCAGAACTATCATTGGATGAAATCAATTTTGACTTATCTGCTGTATTACGCATTTTAGCCGGATGCTTCTCAGCACACGGAATTATATTTCCAGTTACATAGCACAGATTTTCTGAATTTTTCCCCGATAAATAATAAACTATATAACTGTCAAATACTTCTTGGTCTCTATATAAACGACCATCAATACGGTTAATATCCCATACATTGAATCGGATAAAACAATCTTCCTGTGGCGTCTGCTCAATTTTTTTATTGGTCAGCCGCCCATTCTCAGTCTCAAAAATTTGAGCTGTTATAAGATCTGCTGTTATATTACCTTTTTTTATATAGCATAATACTGCCTGAACTGCTGTTGTGAAATACTCTGAAGCACACCAATCCTCCAGCTGCTGTAAATAAACCGTATATTTATCAGTATTATCTTTTGAGGAAAAATCCTTTAAATCTCCAGCAATATACTCTAATTTATCCGCCAGTGGATGGGGAAATATTGCCTTTCCGCTTCGACTGGATGAATCTTCACTCACCGGTATAATTGTTACAGCTTCCTCTTTCGGTACGATTTCCGCTTTTTGAAACTCTCCATTCATATTAATTGTTATTTCGATCTGTGCATTTTGTGTTGAATGGGCAATTGGCAGCAATACCGGTTCATTTTCTTTTATCACTCCAACAGCATCTTTATTCCTCTCATAAGTCTGATATAAATCCTGAAGCCAACTCAATCTATCACCCCCTCTCTATCCTTCACTTTCTATCGGTGTAAAATTACCTCTTGATGAATCAAACTCTATCATCTCGGCTTTTCTAACCTTTTTTCGTATATTACATATTTCCGGACGTGGAAACTTTACATAACCATTTTCCAGTACCGGACTCCAAAACCGGGCTGTTAAATATCCTTTCTCCTCTTCTGAAACTGCTTCATCCGGATAGGTATATCCATGAAACATCACGCCCATAGGAATATTACCATAATCATCATAGTAACCTTCCCCTTCTCCAAATGAACATGGCTCTACATAACCCTGGCATTCTCTTGTTCCAAGAAAAACATCTCTGCGCCCGCCCTTTTCCATATAACGCTTTGCCATATAGTAATGCTTATTCTCATTACGGTCATGTTCTAAATTAGGTCTGTTTTCATTCCATTCAAAATGTGCCTTTACCTGATATTCCACACTTGTTAAATAGGTATAGATAGATAATGTATTTCCACCATTATATACTAACGGACGGATTCCCTGTGACTGAGATTGAATACGTTTCATTACCCTTAAATCATCAACAATCCATTGAATGGTTGGTTTCCAGTATATTGACTCTATAATACCTTTCAATGCCTGATAAGTCGGTATCTGATAGGTTAATTTCTCTCCACCCATCCGATTAATCGGGTCAGAAAAAAGGGCATATCTTCCTCTGACACAAAATTCAATGCTGTTTTCCTTCTCCATTTCATCATCCCTTCTTTTATATATTATTTAATACTGTGCTTTGATTATATCCAGCGATTTCACCTGTAAAGCCAAGCTTCTCATCATAATACTGTTCACATAGCACAGAAATTCCTTTCCTTTCATAACAAATAATTATATCTCTATGTACTTTTATCTCTGCACGGGTTAAGGTTATAGAGTATTGCTGTGCTTCTTTTAGCAACTTTTTCTTCTCCTCGAAACTAACACTTTCTGAAATTAATCCTGATATAATGTCTGCACCTCTCTTAAATGGTACAATTACAGAAATACCATTGGATTCAATGGCTTCAAATGCCTCACCTGCCGATTTAAATGCCTGTGTAATCCATAACACCTTCTTCTTAGTTTTAGTGCAATATGATTTGTACGCTTCAGTATTAAACGATAAATATTCGTATATACTTTGTCCGTATGCTTTCTGGTTTTTTTCGTTATTCTTTGCAACAGGATAATTCATCATTTCCATTTGGCGATTCCGATATATCTGAAAATAATGGTCAATTGCTTTCTCACCCATTCGGTTACTCTGGAAATATTCCGGCTGTTGCTTATAATTATTCAATACTTGTTCACACGAGTCCTGTCCTATCTTAATATCTCTTAGACTCCTGATTGTTTCAAAATCAACGTTTACAATATATGCATTTTTTAGTCCGTTCTGTCCATGCCGGTTACATCTCCCTGCTGCCTGTATGATAGAATCCAGTCCGGCTAGAGAACGGATTACACAATTAAAGTCCAAATCAACACCCGCTTCAATTAACTGTGTTGATATAAGAATCACTCGTTCATCTCTTTTTAATTTTTCTAGTTTTTTTATAACCGCTTTCCTATGAAATGCACATAACCAGGTTGATAAAAAATATAGTTGAAATCTTTGGCTTTCATCCAAAAGATCATTTTGCTTTTTTACTTCATTAAATAATTTTAGGGCAGACTTTTTTGTGTTCATTACAACCATGACATTATTTTCCGCTTCTCCTCTATCCATTGTGAACTCTGCCAGTTCTTTCGGAGAATAACCATTAGGCTTTCTGGCATCACATAATGTGACTCGTTCAAATTTTAGCGCTAATTGCTCCGAAATTGCAAACAATTCTTTATTAGGCGCTAATTGAACTGATTCAATTTGAAATTCTTTATTCATGTTTTCTGAGGGGGAAATCAGAGGTTCATGCAATAATGGCTGGGTTGCAGTACACAATACACATGTTGTATTACATAGATTAGTTAGAAAGTTTACAGCACCATTAAACATATTGATTGTTTTTACCGGAATAGTCTGAACTTCGTCAAAAATAATCACCGCATCTGAAAATTGATGCAATGCCCGTTCATATTTTCGTTTTCCGCTAAAGAAAGTATTCAAAAACCGAACCATGGTTGTTAGTATTATGGGTGTATCCAGTCGTTCAGATAAACGCCGTTTAGAATCGGTATATTCTTGACTTTCATTATTACCCTTTGGTTCTTCAATCAAAGAGGCATGTAATTCATAGACATTTTCTTCTGCAAATTCATCATTCCCTAATATCTCTTTGATAGCCTTGGCGTTTTGATCAATTATTGATGTATATGGAATTATATAAAATATCTTCTTCTTATTATATTTATGTGCATGATGGAGGGCGAAACGAAGAGAACTAAAGGTCTTGCCGGAACCGGTCGGACATTTCAGTAAATAGCTGCCTGATGGATATTGCGATGCATCCATACATCCATCAGAAATTTCCCGGCGTAGTTGACCAAGTTCTGTGTCGGATGCTAATGATTGAAGCCCCTTTTCTAAGCGTTCCTTCAACTGTTTCCAAATCTCTTTCTGACTCTGTACTTCCTCAATTGGTTTATCTTCCATAAAACACTCTGTATCATACCAGTCAGCATCAACTAAACAGGAAAAGAGGAATTTCACCAATATTCCAATATGATAATACTGATGAACTGCATTATTTACATTTTGGAAAATTATATTTTTCTGTTCCTGAACTTCATTAACTGCTTCATCAAATAACTTCTTTATTTTTATCTGCGTATAAATATGTTCGGTAAAATTACTTTTTACCTCTTCATAATATATATCCCCAGAAGGATAAAAACGTTTGGTATATCCTTCTTCTCCGTTCGGGCTATAGTTATCCAAAAGTCCTGAATGATGTGAAAATATCACCTCACAAACCATTTGTAATACAATCGCTTCCATTCCCTTAACAGAACTGCCAATAATTTCATTTAGTAAGATTGCACCGGCTGCAGAATGATTTAACTTTTTAATATGTTGATTTTGCTCTGAATCAACTACTTCTGATATATATTGGTCAAAAGCAGCTGTATATTTCCCCGCATCATGTAAAATACCTGCTAAATATCCTAATGATGGGCAATTAATAACTGACATATAATTACTAGTTAATTGTGCTACATTTATAAGATGCTCTTTTACCGTTTGCTCCCGCATCCTATCTTTACTAATATGAGCTCTATAGTAAATATCATGCCCTTTATTCAATGACAAACACTCCCCTTCGTATAATGCTTTTTTCTATTCTACCATAATGCAGGAAACAAATCCATATTTTTCTACATTATTTTACAAAAATATACAAACAGAATCATACTGTAGACAAAGCGGTACTAGAACCCACATTCTAATACCGCTTTGTCTACAGTATGAGACGTTCTTGATGAACGTCCCATTATTATTCGGTGTTGCAGCACCTGTACTTCTCACCCTTACTATCTAACTGGGAATGAACTATTTTAGGTGATTAGCAGGACATACCGGACCTACAAAAACCACTTCACTATATACTACCTTGCAAGGATATGATGGATGTTATATATATAGTATGAAGTAATGTATCATAATTTAATTATTATTATTTTGATCTGAGAGGAGTATTATGAAA
>Ga0153924_1000301_pt1 | contig 32622 bp, 37 predicted proteins | sample TSNJ008MetaG_FD_104709 | JGI IMG/M metagenome (GOLD analysis project Ga0153924, IMG submission 104709) | Attine ant fungus gardens microbial communities from New Jersey, USA - TSNJ008 MetaG | ecosystem: Host-associated > Fungi > Mycelium > Unclassified | place: USA: New Jersey, Wharton State...
ATCGCCCATTTCGAAGATCTCGTGCGCAGCGGTGCGACGGTGTTTCTGACGCCTGAGGGTTTCTACAGCGGCGATGGTAAGATGCAGCGGCTGCGCGGAATCCTCGGAAAGCTGGCTCCGCTCGCGCGCATCTACATCGCCGCGATCAGCTACGACCCCTTCGTAGGCCGGCGCTTATCGATGCTCTATCGTGTCCGCGAAGCTGCACCCGGGTTCGCGCTCGAGGCCGACCTCAAACGTACGCGGCCGGTCACCACGAGCGCGCTCCTGGGCACGTGGCTTCGCGAGCGAACGTCGAACTTGCGCGAAGATGATGCGATCCGCGCCGTTACTTCGCAGTTGCGCGAATTGCCGGGTGAGGCGTTTATCGACCCGGACCTGGCGCGCGATCCGGCGCGGATGACGCGAGCGGCGCTGAGCGGCATGACGCGCCTACGCATTTTGCGTCGCGAGGGGGACTCGTACGTGTTGACGCAAACGCGCCGTCATCCGGAATTTCCGCGCACGGAAGACATGATCGCTTATCAAGCCAATTTTCACGCCGAGACGCTGGACGGCTTGCGTACTGCGCAAGGCGTGCCGGCGTGAGCCAGCGCGCCGTCGTCGTCACGGGCGCTTCCAGCGGCATCGGCGCCGCCGTCGCCGCTGCGCTGACGCGCCGCGGTTTCATCGTCTACGCCGGCATTCGCAATGACGCCGATGCGGAACGCTTGCGAGCATCGAATCCAAGTATTCGCCCGTTGCACCTCGACGTTACCGACGCGGCCGCGATCGAGGCCGCGGTACGCCAGGTGCGCGATGCGCGCGTCGCGCTCGCCGGTTTGGTCAATAATGCCGGCATTGCACTCGGCGGTCCGCTTGAAACGATTCCGATCGACGAGCTACGCCGTCAGTTCGAGGTCAATTGCTTCGGCGCGCTTGCCGTAACGCAAGCCCTTCTTCCGCTGTTGCGCGAGCAGCCCTCGCGTATCGTCTTCGTCGGTTCGATTTCGGGTCGGTTCGCCGTGCCCTATATCGCGCCGTACAGCGCCTCGAAATTCGCCTTGCGCGCGTTCGCTGATGCGCTTCGCACTGAATTACGGCCATCGCACATCGACGTCTGCCTCATCGAGCCGGGCTCGGTTGCCACACCGATTTGGGGAAAGGGACGCGCGATGCAAGGTGCGATGCTCGCGCGCTTACCCGATGGGAGCCCCGCATATTATCGAACGGCAATCGAAGCGCTGGGACGAGTCACCGAATCGGAAGAGCGCAGCGGCATGCCGGTCGAGCGCGTAGCCGATGCCGTCGTCCTCGCCCTAACCCAGCGTAAGCCAAGGGCGCGCCGCATTATCGGAATACCCGCGAAGATCGGCGCCACGCTCGCACTACTGCCGGCATCAATCCACGATCGTATCCTGCGCGCCGGCATGCGGCTGCCTTAGCTTTCGCCTCACCCTGCTTCCAGATCGATGAGGACCTTTCGGAGCAGCTTCGCGAGCTGAGCCCTTTCATGACCGTCGAGCGCGCGCAGCAATCGATCTTCATTTGCAACGTGCTCGCCCAGCGCCTTATCGATTAGGCCTTTTCCTTTTGGTGTGAGTGAAACGAGCGTGCCGCGACGATCGGCGGGATCGGCACGCCGCTGCACTAGACCCTCGTTCTCCAAGCGATCGATGCGGTTCGTCATGGCTCCTGAAGATAGCATCATCTCGCGGTATAACTGCGTCGGCGTAAGTTCGTAGGGTGCACCTGAACGCCTCAGCGATGCGAGTACGTCAAAGTGCTCGCCGCTCAGGCCAAACCGTTCGTGCACCTGGTCGAGCTTGGGGCGCAACGCCTGCGCAACGCGCTGAATCCGGCCGACCAATCCCATCGGTTCAAGGTCGATCTCGGGCCGCTCTCGGCCCCACTGTTCGAGGATCGCGTCGATTCGGTCCATGATATTTCGACATCAAGATACTTGACGGGCCGCGTATCTCCTGCTACACTATCTTCATATAAAGATTCTCGATAAGGAGATACAAATGCTGGTCCTCGGGAACGCTCGCTTCCCCCGCCCTGACCCCGTCCACACCTTCTACCCCGTCCCCTCGCTGTTTCAAGGTTGGGGGCCGCGCATCAAATGACGGCGAGCGCGCAAACAGATTTTCGCCTCGGTAAGGCTCATCCGCGCAGCGGACGCCAACGAATCGGGCCGTTCATGTGGCTGCTCCGGGTCTTCGACAAGGCCCGAGCGGCCGCCGCACGCACGCTGGATGAGTACGTTTATCCCTGCCCGATCGACCAAGGCATGATGGAACGGTGCGGCATTACGCCGGCCGAATTCGACGCCGCCATTACCGCGCACGTCGACGACGATGCCATATTCGGATGGCTGTCGGCGCGCGTTTCGATGGAGTCGGCCGATCGAGCGAACGCGTGGCTCGTAGCGACGAAGACCGAAAACCTCGATCGCCAGGATCGCGAAGAACGAGGAATCGTTTGCACGAATTGTGGGCTCGCGTACCCGCCGTCGTCACGCGTGCCCGATTTCTGCCCAATATGTGAAGACGAGCGCGTAACCAAACCGCAAACTCAACGTTGGATCTCTCCGGACGAGCTCGCGCAGACGCACGCATGCGAAGTGCGCACGTGCGAATCCGGGCGGCTCAGCAGCATCTCGGTCACGCCTTCCTTTGCTATCGGGCAGCGTGCCATGCTGGTCGAGCAGAGCGACGGATGTATTCTCTGGGATTGCCTATCGATGGTCGACGGCAATGCGGTCGACTACATCAACGCGCGTGGGGGGCTTAAAGCCATCGCGCTTTCCCATCCGCACTTTTACGGCGCAATCTCAGCCTGGAGCGAGGCGTTCTGCGGCGCGCCGGTTTACATCCACGAAGCCGACCGCGAATGGGTGGTCGACGAGCCCAGAGCAATTGTCTATTGGAGCGAAGATACACGCGAAATCGCTCCCGGGGTTACGCTGGTGAGATGCGCAGGCCACTTCGACGGTGGGGCCGTGATGCACGTGGCAGACGCCGCAACCGGGCGCGGGGCGCTGCTTACCGGCGACACGATTATGGTCGCTCAGTATGGGTGCGGCGTCTCGTTTATGCGTAGCTATCCCACTTACATTCCTCTAAGCGCTCCGCAGGTACGCCACATACGGTCGGTTCTCGCACCGTTTTCATTCGCGGCGTTGTACGGCGCCTGGTGGGATAGGCTCATCGAAACCGATGGGGACGTCATCGTTTCGCGCACGGCTCAAAAGTATCTCGACGTGCTGGCGTCCCGATAAGCGGCGTCGATGCCGTTTCCAGGTCGACGATCAGCTTTCGATGATCTTCTGCATGCGGATCACTTCGATGCTGGTTCCCGTACCCAGGGGAACGTCGAACGTCTCACAACGCTCGTAGCCTCGCGCTTGGTAGAACCTCGCGCCGGTGACGGTAGCGGCCATCTCGAGACGAGAGAAACCAGCGGCGAGCGCTGCGCTCTCGCAAGCGTTCAGAATCCGCGTTCCTACGCCCAGCCGCGCCCAGGCTGGATGAACGAAGAAGGCGCGAATTCGTGCCGCGTCACGTTCGGGATCCAAGAACATCTCGGCCCGGTCGTGCCACCGGTCTCCGCCGAAGAGCGTTTTGCGCCTGCTCCAGCCGCCGCATCCGATGACGAGTTTTCGGTTCGCGCCTGCGCGGTCTTCTGCGACGAAATACGTGCCATCATCAATCAGCGTCGTATCGATTCCGTACACTCCCTCGATCGCGGCCTCGATCTGATCCGTCGAATAATCGCCTACTTGCAATCCGCGGGCCGATGCTTCGATCAGTTTCTCCAAGTCGGGAACGTCGTCGCGCTTCGCCAGACGAATGTGCCACGCATGATCCACGAGCGAAGGGCGACCGTTAGTTTCCGAATCCCGCCATCGACGTCGCGAATGCCGGGCGCGTGAACGCGCTTGAACACGAATTGGTGTCAAGGCCCACCGCCGAGCCACGGCGCACGAACTGCACGATCAGGTCGTCTGCGCATGCCGTTTCGGTGTCATGTGAGGCGCCTCGAATCAGAACGCGGTGCGCGTTGGAAAGATACCGTAGCTGCTCGGCCGAGTATTGCGGCGGTGTCGCCGGATCGTTCGTTCCCGACACCATGAGAACGGGAAGACTGGTGCGGATGGGTTTGTCGGCGTCCGGGTCGGGTGGCACGTTCCAGATTGCGCAGGCCTGCTGCTGCGCGCGCACGCGCGTGTCCCCCATAAACGTGTTCGCGCTGGTCGCGCGCACCTCGGCTGCCGTGACGAACGGCACGTACTCCGCGCACGAGTAGGATAGCAGCGCCCCCGTATTCAGTCCTTGTGCGAACGCCTGTGTCACATCGTCGATTGCGGTTCCAAGCGGTAACGTGTCTCCGCGGTAGGCGCGCTCGACGATGTACGGGACGTAAACGGCACCGCTGATGTCGTAAAGCAGGTGCCGCAGGTTGTCGGCAAAGACTTCCTTCGAAAGGAGCACGGTTTGCACGTGATTCGTAACCGAATTGCGAACCCGAACCGAAATCGGCCTCCGATCGAGCCTACGCACCAATGCGGCAAAATGCTGCCTGAACTGCGGATAGCGGGCATTGCAGGCGGCGTCGTCCTCGCACTCGGTCATGAGCTTGTCCATGGCTGATTGCGCAGCGCCGGCAAATCCTACAAACGCGTCGGAGATTCGCGGCGGCACGACGCCCTGCAGCACGGCGCTTTCGACGTGGGTTGGATGCCGCTGCATGTAAACCAGCGAAAAATACGTTCCGTAGGAGCCTGCATCGAGCACGATCTTTGGATAGCCGAGCGCCGCACGAAGATCGTCGAGGTCATCGGCTGCGTTAGCCGTGGTATAGGCGCTCAATTCACTGTCGGTCGCAAGCCTAGCGCGACACGCGGAGAGTGCCGCACTTGGCCAAAGTTGCGCAAAATATTGGTTCGGCTCGGCCGGTGGAGCGAGGTTGCACGTAAGCGGATGCGACTCGCCCATTCCGCGGTTATCCATCAAGATGATGTTGAAGCTATCCCGCAGTTGGGCGAGGTCTTTGCCGCCCTCGCCATCCGCGATGGCGGGTGCGGCCGGAAGCGTCGGTGCTCCGGGACCGCCTGGATTGATGTAGATGCCGCGGCTGCTCGGGTGCTTTGCACGTAAGATGATGACATGTATGCCGATCGTTCTTCCGGATCGAGCCGCGCGGTTTTCATAAACACGAAGGACGCCGCACTCGGCGGGTGCCTTAGAACGCCCTTGCGTGCAGGGCGTTACATGCAAGCCGATCGCGGCAGCCAAGAGCGCCATTGCCATCGTCTTACGCCGAAAATGCCATCATCGTCATGGTGGCTTTAACGTTGTCGCTCTTGGTCACCTCGTCTAAGAACGTTTCGACCGAAGTCGACGAACGCGCCCGAATCTTCACGAGCAAGCACCACTCGCCCGTGGTTCGATGACACTCCTCGACGACGACTCCGTCCAGGTGCATGCACGCAATCTCGAGCGATGCTTCGCGACAGCGTCCCCCCGTTCGCACCTGCACGAACGTAAGGATCGGATATCCCAGAAGCTCCCAATCGGGAATCACGGTGTAGCCGCGGATCGCACGGATTTCGTGCAGGCGCTTAAGGCGCCCGACGACCGCCGGTCGCGAGATCGAGACCCGACGGGAAAGCTCCTCATTGGTCATGCGCGCGTTGCGCAGCAGTTGCTGGATAAGCGCGTGGTCCACCGCATCGAGCCTGGGCTGACGATTCGTCACCGTCACCGGGTTGATTTCAACAGTCATTACGCCTCCGCTTCGACGAATCGTTCGTATATTTGCCGAATTTATTTACTATTCGTCAACGCAAAGCCTAGCATAGGCAAATGACGTCGTCCCTGCAAGGCCGTAGCAACGGCCCCGGCGTTCTCCCCTGGCTCTCTCTCGTGACCGTTTGGATTCTGTGGGGCTCGACCTACCTTAATATCCGCATAGCGGTTGAAAGCATCCCTCCGCTGCTCATGGCGGGCTCGCGGTATCTGCTTGCCGGCGTGCTGCTCGCGGCGATCCTGTTGGTGACGCAGCGCAAGCGATTGGGCGCATTAGGCACATCCGATTTCAAATACATCGTGATATCAGCGTTGCTGTTGCCTGCGATTGGAAACGGCTCGCTGACGTTCAGCGAACGTACGTTACCGTCAGGCACGGCTTCATTGATCGTCGCGTGCGTGCCGATTTGGGTGCTTGTCGTCGAGGCGCTGCACGGTCAACGGATTCGCGCGAGAGCCCTCGGAGGGATTGCTCTGGGAATGGTGGGCTTGCTGCTTCTCGTCGGCAGCCAATCGCATCCCGTTCCGCTCCTTCCGGCGTCGATCGTGGCCGGAGGAGCGTTCTCGTGGGCATTGGGGTCGGTGATCATGCGCCGGCGTAATGGATCGCAACGCAATCCGATCGTGCCGGCGCTCGAAATGATCGTAGCCGGACTCGTGCTTCTAGTCGCCGGTTTAGCCACGCGCGAGCTGCCGGCGATCCATCCCGATCGCATCACCGCCCCGGCAATCGGCGGCTTTACGTGGCTCGTCGTGATGGGCTCGATCGTCGCGTATACCGCCTACGGCTACGCGGTGCGCACGCTGCCCACCAGTGCGGTTGCCACGTACGCCTACGTCAATCCGATCGTAGCGGTAGCGCTCGGTACGACGCTGCTGAAAGAGCCGCTCACGCCCAACGTGCTCGGGGGCGGAGCCGTGATCATCCTTTCGGTCGTCATGACGCTTCTGTGGGGCAGCGAGCCCGGTCAGGGCTCGCAATGCGTCCAGGCGGGATCGCCAAGTGGAGCAAGCTCGACCGGCGCGTCACTTGACGGCGTCCAGTCATGCCGAACAAAGCCCTCCTGCGCCAGGTGATGCGCGAGCGCGGCGAACTGCGAGAGCGGAACCTCGCAATCGTCGCCGCTGCAGCCTGCCATTTGCACGGGACGAGTGGCGATGCCGTCCGGCAATGCCGTCGCATGGCGGAATTGCGCGAGCGTATCGTAGACGAAATGCAGATGAACGCGATACTGTCCCGAGGTCAAGCGATACAATTCGAAAACGAGCGCACCCCCGGGCGGCATGTCGTCGGCGACCAATCCGTTCCTAAGCGGCCAATGCGCACCCAAAATCCCAGCGAGCGCTCCCAGCTGCGTGTCGTGTCCTGAAAGCATCGCGACTTGAACGCGCGAGAGGTCCGGTACGGCGACGTCGGGAGGCGTAGCTCGAGCCTGCGTCGAGCGGGCCGCGCAACTCGGCCAAGCCCTTTCCCGCGAAAATCGTGCTCTCACCCGAATTCGCCGGCGGACAGGTTCCGCTGCAACGCTCGTCGAGGATCGATTGCAATGCGGCAAACTCGCCGGCGTGCTGCGCTACGATCGCTGACGGCGGGTTGGGCGCAGTGGCAGCAACGGCGCTCGCGACGCGGCCGTATCAATCTTGCCCGCGCCGGCCAGAAAATCCGCACCGTTGAACAATGGATCGTTCGCGCCCCGACCCATCGCTGCGTCATGCCCCTCGATAGCCCGATCGACGAAAAATACGTGCGGTAATAATTACCCAGGAACCTCATGAGCGTGTAGCCACGTGCGCTAAGGTAACCCGGGGCCACCGGCGTCCAATCGGGCCAGATGTAGGCCGGCGGAGCCTTCGTAAAGCTGCGCACGCCATGCCGCGTCATTACGACGGCGAACACGGCGATGCCGCGGTTGCCAGCCGCCGGCGCGGCAGCGCCGGCAAGAACAAGCAAAGTCAGGGCGAGGAGTATGCTTCGAATCGTCACGGTTCTCATTCTAATCGCGTGCGATGAACCTCAAATGAACGTCTTTGCGAGCATCTTATTGCAACGTTAATCTCCGGCATGACGCAAGCAGGCCAGGTGCGAAGAGACCCGCAATTGCTGGAGGTAATCCGTGAAGCGTTTGGTGATGGCTTGCTGCACGTCGGTTGTCCTGTTGGCATCGTCGGTGCCGACTCCGGCCCAAGCTCCGCCGGCAATCGCCGACGAGGCCCTGGTTGCGATGCTTCGCACGAAAATAAAACACGTCTTCGTGATCTATCAAGAGAATCGCTCGTTCGATTCGTACTTCGGCACATTCCCCGGTGCCGAAAACCTGAAGACGACGTTCGCGCAAACCCAGGGCTTTCGTCAATACGATCCGCTGGGCAATCAGTGGGTAACGCCGTTTCGTCTCACTGTCTCCGATACCGCCGATGCCGATCATTCGCGTCTCTCATTGATTACGAAGTCCGACGGCGGTCGGATGGACCTCTTCGTGGCCACCGAGGAATTCGGACTGCTTGCCAAAGGCTATTCGCGCGAAGATGCGCAGCGCGTCGGACTGTTGACAATGGGCTTCGAAGATTGCGACACGATTCCATATCTGTGGATGTACGCGCATAACTTCACGCTTTTCGATCGCTTCTTTCAGGCGATGTACGGCCCGTCGACGCCAGGCAATATCGATTTGATCGCGGCACAAACCGGGCAAACGCAGTGGGCACGGCACGCCGACGAACAAGTTGCTGCGAATGGGGTCGGTCCCGGCGTGCCGGTTGTTAACGACCTGCCGCCCGCGTTTGGACCCTACGGCAACGGTTCGAATCCACTTCCAGGCGACGCGCAGGACGATCTGACGTTCGCAACACTGATGCTAACGCTGTCCGGACGTGAAGCGCCGAATGCCAAGAAGGACGACGACGACATCAAGGACGACGTCCAGGACCTCGCGCACCTCGGGCATCCGGCCGTACCGTGGGGTTGGTATCAGGAGGGCTTTGCGTTCAAACCGGGCTCAACCACGAGCCCCGCGTACGTCACGCACCACAATGCCCTGCAATTTTTCGGATACTTGCGACAGAATCCGTACTTCTGGCGCGGTGTGCACGATGTCACGGAATTGATTCCGGCAATCGAGCAAGGCACTCTTGGCGATCGTGGCGTGATCTTCGTCAAAGGCGGCTATCAAGACCCGTTCGGATTCAAGCCCGCCGATCAAAACCCATACGTGCAGCAGCACTTCAACGGCGACGACGATCATCCAGGCTATTCCGACTCGCAGATCTCGGAGGCGTTCGTCGCGGAATTCATCAATGCGATCGCCAAGAGCAAGTATTGGAACGATTCAGTCATTCTGATCACGTGGGACGACTCCGAAGGCTTCTACGATCACATGGCCCCGCCGCAGTTCGAGCGCTGTCCCGACGGCCATCCATGCGGCGACGGCCCGCGCGTGCCCGCGATCATCATCTCGCCATTCGCCAGAGATCACGCAATCGTTCACGATCTAGCGGATCACACGTCGTTTGCAAAGATGCTCGCGAGAATCTTCGATCTGCCGCCGCTCGCAACGTTGCCCGACGAGGCACCGTATCTTCCCGAGGGCCCGCGCGACACGAACCCGCAGCTCTCCGATCTGCTCGGCGCATTCGATCCGGAGCGCCTCGCCGGCACGAAAATGCCGGTCCCGGCAGCCGCCGCAATCGTCGACGATATCTCCGTTCCGCCGAAGATGTCATGCTCCACACTCGGCATCACCCCCGACGTCATCCCCGGCGAAGACCACGCCCCCGCCGGCTTCGCCCCGCTCACACTCGAGCACTAACGCCGCCCCTCTCACCCTGGTCGAGGGGGCGCCGGTTAGGCCGGAGGGCTTAACGCGGGGGCCTTGGTCTCATTACGTCGAGGCCCAGGCATGAGATATCTTAGAGAGCTACCACTCTTGGCCGCCGGGTGTCTTCGCGTCTTTCCGTGGAGGATGCACGATGCTTGAACGAACCAGCCAGAGAGGCCAAGTCCTCCCCTTCATGGCGATTTGCCTTGCGGTCTTAATGGGATTCGCCGGTTTTGCGGTCGATCTGGGCTACATTCAGTACCAGCAGCGGCAGCAGCAGTCCGCCACTGACGCCGCCGCAATCGCCGGCGCTCAGGCGCTCATTTCGAATAATGCTTGCCCCGATCAAACCGCCGCACAAACGGCGGCGGCGAACGACTCTGCAAGCAATGGCTTCACGAACGCCGGGAACGTAAAGGTCACGGCAATCAATCCGCCCGCCAGCGGACCGTTCTCGACCGACAACTGCGCCGTTCAAGTCAACGTGACCTCGCCGCATGCCACATGGTTTTCGAGGCTATTCGGTTTCCCCGGATTGATGACGACAACGGCAACGGCAGTCGTCGAGTCAATCGCGGGCGGCAGCAGCGGCTGTTTGTATCTTCTGAGCCCCACCGTTAGCTCGAATTTAAACGCCGACACGGTTGACACTCCTAAGTGCGGCATCCTGATAAACGATACGGCAGATTTCAATGCTTCGAGTCTTGATGCCAATTTTATCGGATATGCGGGATCGAAGCCAAACGAAAACGCTGATACGTGGGGAGAAGCGACGCCTAGCCCTATGCTTCCGGTGACTAACCCCTGTCCAGATATCTCGGGATGCAATTATCTCGCCAACAATCCCCCTTCGACATCCCCGTGCACGTTGGCACCAAACATTAATGCTACGAGCGGCACGCTAAGTCCGGGCTGTTACAGTAGCATTAACCTGAACGCCGCAACGGTAACCATGAATCCGGGGCTTTACGTCATCAACGGCACGTTTAACATAAACGCCAGCACATTGACCGGATCGGGTGTCACCATTTATGTTACGGCCAACGGTACCGCCCCCAACTTTAACGCTAATACCGTCAGCCTGTCAGCCTGTACGACGTCGTGCACTGGGACTACTGGCTACGATGCGGTCTCCGGCGTTCTGTACTATCAGGTGCCGAGCAACACGGGAAGCCCTAACTTCAACGCCGACGGCGCCGGGTTCAGCGGACTCATCTATGCTCCTGGCGCAACGGATGCGAACTTCAACGCCGACAGCGCAGGCTATACCATTCTGGTGTTTGGCGCAGTAAACCTAAACGCCGACTCGACTTTTGGCTCTACGCCTGTTACCCCCGCTCCCGGCGCCGGTCCTACACCTGCCGGTCTCTTCATCAAGACCTCCGTGCTAGCACTCTGACTCGTTGCGCTAGCGTGCGCGGTTCTTACCGAGTTTGTATTCGACAAAGCTGCGGGCGAGGAGATTCGTCAAAAAAACGAAGATCATGAGCAACGCCGCAGCCGCGTATGCAAGCTGATGCGAAGCCTCGAACGGCTGTTGGATATACGTCCAAACGACATACGTCAGGTAACCGACCGGCGAGTGCGTAAGCGCGAGCTTTGGCAGATAGTTTGACCAGCCGGCGGTGTAGATCAGCGGCGCCGTCTCGCCGAGCCCGATTCCCGTCGCAACCAGAATACCGGTGAGAATTCCCGGCAAAGCATACGGAAGATTGATCGACGATACGACCATTGCCGGGCGCGCTCCGAGCGCCACGGCGCCCTCTTTCAGCGCTGCAGGCACGTTCGTAAGGGCCACGTCCGCCGCACGAACAACATACGGCAGCATGAAGATCGCGAGCGAAAGCGAGCCCGCAATCAGCGAAAATCCCCAGCCCGCGATTTCCACCAGCGCAACATACAAAAAATACCCGACCACGATCGACGGAATCCCGACGAGCACGTCAACCATGAACCGAATGACACGCTTGCCCCACTTCGGCGCAAACTCGACCGTCCAAATCGCCGTACCAAGACCGATCGCGACGACGATGATCAGACCCACGAATACGAGCGTGAACGTTCCGGTAATCGCGTTGAGGAGGCCGCCGGCGACGCCTTGCGTCGATGTTACGAAGATCGCAGGTTTGAGCGCCGGAATGCCGCGCGCAATCACAAACGCAAAGATCGAGAACAAGACACCGATCACCGCCACCAAGCACGCAACCGAGAGCGTCCACCAGGTGCGGCTCGCCCACGTCTTTGGCGCAGTTCCCGTCATCACGCTAGCCACTTTGACCCTGCCCTGCACGCCGATCCGCACCGCGCATGATGCCGCGCGCGATGATGTTGACGAGTAAAGTGATGATGAACAGAATGCACGCGAGCTCCGCGAGCGAACGCTGTGCCATTCCCGACGAGTCCGTCAACGCCGATTCGAGCTGAGAAACGATAACCGCGGCGATCGTATTCACCGGCGAAAAGACGTTTTGCGGAAACGCGTTGATCGCTGCGCCGCACACCATGAGCACCGCCATCGTCTCCCCAAGCGCTCGCCCGAACGCGAGCAACACCGATGCAATGATGCCATTCCGCACGCTCGGAAGCACTGCGCGCGTCATCGCCTGCCAGCTCGTGCTGCCTAGCGCCATACTCGCCTCAAATAGCGAATTCGATTGTGCGAGAATCACGTCACGCGTGGTGGCAACCATAATCGGAATCACCATTAGCGAAAGGATGAACACCGAAGCCGCGAGGCCGTTTCCACTTCCGGCCGAACCGCCGAGAAATGGAATGAAGCCCAAGTGCGTCGTCACCCAAGGCGCAAGCGCTTGTCCGATCCAAGGCACGAGCACGACCATGCCCCACAACCCGTACACAACCGATGGAACGCCGGCCATCAATTCGACCAGCGCATTAGCCAGCGGGCGAATCGCACGTGGAACGCGATAGACCAGCGACAGCGCAACCATGAGCGAGAGCGGAACCGCCACAAACATGGTCAGCAGAGCGGTGATGGCCGAGCCGAAAATGAACACGAGCGCACCGAACGCCGCACCTGCTTCGCCTGTGAAGCCCGCGCGCGTCACCGTGCCGCTGCCGTACTGATTGCCGATGTTCCAGATGGGACTGATAAAGAACGAGAGGCCGTTAAACCGGATCGCCGGATAGGCATACGCTACCAAGAAGAACAGCATCAAGAAAATGATCATGAAGCTTGCGAGCGCCGCAAGCCCCGTGAGCACGCGCAACACGGCCTGCGAGCCGGTGCGTTGTAGGGTGGCCGGGGACGCCGCCCTTACGGCGTCCCCTACGGCAAACTCCATGATCGCCACGCGATGTTACTGTATCTTGGCGACCTGAGCCTTGCTCCTGGCCGCAATTGATTCCGGAAGCGGCAAGAAGTGGACCGCATCCAGGAATCTGGGCTGCTGTCCACCGCTGGTCTCGAGCGCCCAGCCGAGGAACTTCTTTAATTCAGCGGCCTTGCCGGCATCGGGCTGCTTCGGATTGACGATCGCATACTCGTAATTGATGATCGGATACGAATTGTCGCCCGGCGCGAAGATCAACGAGATCCGCTCGTCTGCGGGTGTCTTCGCATCGAGCGCATGGGCTGCCGCAGCGACCGTTTCGTTTGTAGGCAGCACGAATTTACCCGCTTGATTCTGCAGCGCGGCATAACCCAGACCCGCTTTGTTGGTCTGGTTGAGGAAGCTCACGCCGACATACGCGATCGAGCCCGGCGTGTTCTGGCAGGTCTGCACCATGCCAGGATTTCCGGTCGCGCCGACCGCGGTCCCGACCGACGGCCAACTAATCGTCGTGCCGTACCCCGGGCCGCTCGCCCACGACGGCGTCGACTTGGTCAGATACTGCGTGAAGATGAACGTGTCGCCCGAGCCGTCGGCGCGATGGATCGGCACGATTTGCTGGTGCGGCAGCTTGGAGGCGTACTTCCCGTTGAGCGCCTTGATCTTCGAATCGTCCCAGTACTGAATCTCGCCCGAATAAATCGCGGCGAGTACCGGACCCGAAAGGTTCAAGTGCACGGCGTTGAGGCCTTGCACGTTGTAGTTGACCTGCTGCGCGGAAATCGCAAGCGGGATGTTCAGCATCGGGGTGTTCTTCATCTGCATGTCGGCCATGTACGCATCGGAGGCGCCGATTTGCGCAACTCCCGAGATGGCCTGCGATATACCGGTACCCGAGCCGGTGCCCTGCGTCGTGATCTGCACGTCGTTGTGGGCCTGCTGGTAGGCCGCAACCCAAAGGTTCATCAGCGGATAGAGCAGCGTCGAACCCGTTTCGAGCAGATCGGTCGCTGCCAACGCGCGGCCGCCTGCCGACACGAGCAATAGCGCCGCAAGTGCCAGCGCCAAGGTCTTACGCATCAAGAGAAACTCCTAAAAGCACGTGGGAGAGGTCGAGCTGCGCCAATGCCGCTCTGACACTGGTAATCGTGCAGGCTGCAAACTAACGCCGCCTTAAAGCCGCCTTATCAGCGCCTTAAGGTTATGCGGCGTCTGCTTTCTCGGCCCGGAGCGGACCGCGAGCGCCTTCGGCTGAATCTTCTCGACGATGCGAGCTGATCGACGAATCTAACACTCCCCGTTGGAGCAAAAATCGGGGTGCCGACCACAGAATGACGATGCACTCGAAGGCGTCCTGAGTACTGGGGTTGGACCCGTAACGCAATGCTATTCGACACCGACGCCCGCTCCATAGCTCTCGCAACGAGGGTCTTGCAAATGATGAGGAGCGCGAGCAGTAAAGATGCTCCGTGCCTGTTCTCGTGTCAGGCGATGCATGCCCGACACGTCATAAGCGTCGTTGAGCGAAACGAGCACGATGCAAACGGCGTCATACTCCCGACTTACCTCGACTCCTGAAGTTATCGCGCGATGATCGCAATGGCGATGGTAATGATGCCCACAAACACAAAGTAGCAAAGGGCTTCGGCCAGGAGCACCCTGTCGCCGATGGTTTTTCTGTGGTGCCGCATTATTGCGCTAACCCGCGTGCAAGCACGGACGCGGCAGCGGCGGGAAGCTCATCCTCACTTAGCCCCGTCGGGTCCTGACCGAACAGATGAAGTAAGAGACTGCGCTGAAAGCAGATGCCGAGCAGCAACCCCGCCGCCGCGTTCGGATCGGCATCGGATCGAATACGGCCGAGCCGCTGCTCCTCTCTGAAGTAAGCAGCAATCTGCTCGAGCATGTACTGCGGCCCTTTGCCCTCGGCGCGTAGCGCTTTCGCATGCTCTGCTGCCAGAGCCGGATGCGCCGCGAGAATGCCGAGCGTGGGGGCAATAAGCGCGTAGAAGGGGATGACCGCTACGATGAATTCGCGCAGATTGGTCTCGACGCTCTGCTGTCCGGCGCGTTGTAACAATCGACCGATGACGTGATCGTACTCGACCGGGATGCGCTCGCGCATCGCGCAGAACAACATCTGGTCCCGGCCGGCAAAGTGCCGGTAAATGGTTCCTTCGGCAACACCGGCTTTCTGCGCCACGCTTTGCGTCGTGACTCCCGCCAGGCCTCGCTCGAAGAGCAGGCAGCCAGTGGCAGCGATGAGCCGGTCTCGGGTCGACGGCAGGTTCACCGCCACGCTCAGGCCGCGTGCCTCACGATAACCCGCGCCAGAGCCCAACCGCCGGCCGTCCTCGTGCGCACGAGGTATCCGTCGGAGGTGCGGTCATATACCTGGAAGCCCGCGCGGAGCGCTTCGTCGAGGGAGGTGAACGTCAGGATGCCTTGCATGGTGTTGTCCTCCGCGTGAGTGAGTGTTCACTCACCTACTCCATGCTAACGTGAGCGCTCACTCACTGTCAAGGGCAAATCGTTGGAGTCGACGGTATCTCCGCTAAATCTAGCGTATAGCGGCTCTCTACGCTATAATAAGCAACACAAGGACCGCCACCCATGACATCTGCCGCCGTAGACTGGGCCCCCTCGGCCACCAACTTCGCCAAGTCGCCGGCGAGGCTCAAGAAGCTCTCGCCCACCGCCGTGCGCGCGTTTAAGGATATCGCCGGCCACTGGAAGCTCACACCGATGGAGCAGAGGATCATGCTGGGCATCATCCCCCAATCCACCTATACAAAGTACATGCGCGATCCCGATAGCGCTTCGCTCTCATACGACACGCTCCAGCGCATTTCTATCCTTATCGGGATTTTCAAGGCGATCAACATCCTCTTGCCCGACGAGCAGCTTGCCGACGAGTGGCTCTCCAAGCCGAACGCTCACCCACTCTTCAAAAACACGAGCGCGAAAGAGTTTCTACTCGATGGTTCGATGGAGAATATGGCCGCGGTGCGCGCCTACCTCGACGCAGAGCGTGGATGGTAGCGCGCCTCAGAAAGCAGCAGAGTTTTCGCGTAATCGCTCATCGTCCGGATCAACGGCCAATTACGGACCGGCTCCCCTCGGTGAGCGACCGTGCTGCGCTCGCCGAGATCGAGGCCATGACCAATCCGCGACTTCAACAAGAGTACGCCGTGCGCAAAAAGGTGCGCTCCGAGGATCTCCAGGGAAGCGACGGCAACGAAATGGTCATCGCTTCCTTTGCGTATTCGGGTGCAAGTCGGTTCACGGATGGGAGCTACGGTGTGTACTACGCGGGGCTCGAGGAGCGTACAGCCATTGCCGAATCGGCATATCATACCGAAAGATTCCTCTCATCCACGAACACGCGCCCGACCCTTGTCTACAAGCGCGCCCTCACTTCAAACATCGATGGCTCGTACGACGATATACGCAGTGTTCCATCCAGCGATCCGCGCTACGATCCCGCTCCGGAGAAATACGCGCACGGTCAAGCCTACGCGCTCGGTGTCTACGCTGCCAACATCGCCGACGGAATCATATACAACAGCGTGCGTAGCGCCGGTGGGACGTGCGTCGCCGCGTTCCGTCCGAGACTCATCTCCGATTGCAAAACCGTCGGCCTTCTCATTTATACCTACAACGGCGCGCGCATCGACGATATCTTTCGCATCGAATCAATCGGGACGCCCTAGCTCTCAACGTGAACCATCCGAATCCGCTCGCGCGGGCGCCGGGGCGCGGCGGGGTCGGCCCGGCTAAGGAGCAATCCCGTTAGCCGACGAAACCGCGTCCGGTATGCCCGAAACCCGCCAGGATGCGCTTACCGCGCTGCCCGCGCTGCGTCACACTGCCGCTCACGTCCTCGCCTATGCCGTCCAGGAGCTCTTCCCCGAGGCCAAGCCGACCATCGGCCCCGCCATCGAGAACGGGTTCTACTACGATTTCGACCGCAGCGAGGCGTTCACGCCCGAGGATCTCGAGAAGCTCGAAGAGCGCATGCGCGCGATCATCGCTGCCGACTATGAGATGACCGGCCAGACCGTCACGCGCGAGGAAGCCATCCGTCGCTTTGCCGGCAATCCCTACAAGGTTGAGCTCGCAACAGAGATTCCCGACGGCGAGCCGATCACGCTGTACACGATCGGCGCCTTCACCGACTTGTGCCGCGGCGGCCACGCGCCTCGCACCGGCGAGATCGGAGCGGTCAAGCTTACCGGTGTCGCCGGCGCTTACTGGCGTGGCGACGAGAACAATCCGATGCTGCAGCGCATCTACGGAACCGCGTGGCACACCCAAGCCGAACTCGATGCGTACCTCACGCAAATCGAAGAAGCGCAAAAGCGCGACCATCGAAGACTCGGAGTGGAGCTCGATCTCTTCTCGATCGAGGAAGACGCCGGCGGCGGTCTGGTCTTCTGGCATCCCAAAGGCGCGATCGTCCGCGGCATCATCGAGCAATTCATTCGCACCGGACTGCACGAGCGTGGTTACCAACCCGTCGTCACGCCGCACGTTGTCAGCGAACGGCTCTACGAAATCTCCGGTCATCTCGAGAATTACGCGCAGAGCATGTTCGGTCCGATCGAGGTCGAGGAGCAACGCTTCCGCGTCAAGCCGATGAATTGCCCCGGACACATTCTCATCTATCGCAGTCGGCCGCGCAGCTATCGCGAGTTGCCGATTCGCTACTCCGAGTTCGGCACGGTGTATCGCTTCGAGCGGTCCGGCGTGCTGCACGGTCTGACGCGCGTGCGCGGCTTCACGACAGACGACGCACATCTGTTCTGCACGCCCGAACAATTGCAGGGCGAATTCGAGCAAACGCTCGATGAGGCGAGGCGCTTGATGAACGCCTTCGGTTTTTCGGAAGTCGAGTATTATCTTTCAACGCGCGACCAGGCGCAACGCGGAGAAACCGATCCGATTGCCGAGGAGGCGATCCGTCGTGCGCTCGAGCACTACGAGCTCCCCTATCAACTCGACGAAGGCGGCGGCGCGTTCTACGGTCCCAAGCTGGACGTCAACGTGCGCGACGCAATCGGGCGCAAGTGGCAGCTGGGGACGGTGCAAGTCGATTTCGTTTTGCCGCAGCGTTTCGGTTTGAAATATCGAGGCGCCGATGGCTTCGATCATCCGCCGGTCATGATTCACCGGGCCCTTGCCGGATCGCTCGAACGCTTCTTCGGTGTCCTGATCGAGCACTATGGCGGTGCATTCCCCGCCTGGCTGGCGCCCGTACAAGCGGTACTCGCGCCGATCTCCGAGCATCAAGTCGCCTACGCCCGAGAAGTTGCCGCTCGCTACGAAGGCATGGGCTTGCGCGTTGCCGTCGACGAAAGTAACGAGAAGCTGGGATATAAGATTCGCCATTGGAAAACCCAAAAGGTTCCGTATATCTTGGTGGTGGGCAAGCAAGAAGCTGCCGATGGTACAGTTAGCGTCAACGAACGCTCCTCGAGCTTGAACGAAACTCCGGAGAAGCGCACGATCTCTGCGAGCGCGTTCGGTGACGAACTCCTTCGAAAGGTCGAAACCCGAGCATGAACTCCCGTTATCTCCTTGCGCTCGCGGCGCTGGCTCTGGGACTCGCCGCGTGTCAGGGCAGCTTCGGCAGCGGCGGAACGTCCGCGCCGGGCGGCGTCGCTCCGCCCGTCAACGCGCAAATGCCGGCCAGCTCCATGCCGAACGCGATGGGCGTTTCACCGCATGCGTCGACCACGCCGACGATTCCGCCCGGCAACACGGTAACGTACGCCGTCAGCGATGCCGCGCAAGGCGTGCGCTGTCCGCAAGACCAGGGATTCTCCTGTACCGTGCAATTCGCGGTGGTCACCCCCTCACCATCGCCTTCCGCATCGGGCTCGCCATCGCCGACTCCGTCGCCAACGCCGACTCCCACGCCAACCGCAACGCCGACGGGAATCTCGCTCTTTAGCCCCACACCTAAACCTTCACCAACTGCCGACGTACCGCACCTCACGCTTACGATCGCCGGCATGCCGAAGGACGCGCCGAAGATGAACGATCCCGATCCGAAGGCGGTTGCGACGGTCGCACTGGTCGCACTGCGCCTGCGTACCGATGCCGACGTAACGCTGGCTGGAAAGGCGCTTATCGATTTCACGCTGCCTCAGGAGCAACTTGGCGGACGCGGATTCGCCGTGCAGCTCTATCATGAGTCCGTCTCGCGCCGCAAGACGAACGATCGATTCATCGGTTCCTATTCCAAGTCGAATCTGCAGGGCACCACGTTGCAGTTCCAACTGACGACGCCAACGCTACAAATCAAAAAGGACGAAACATGGCTGCTCGTCCTTTACGGCGATGAATTACCGTCCGCGACCAGTTCGCCCAAGCCATCGCCGTCATCCAGCAGTTCACCGAAGCCTACGCCAAGCACCTCACCAACTGCATCGTCAAGCGCAGTACCGAGCACAACACCGAGTCCAACCGCGTCACCAACTTTGTCACCCTGAACTACCTCTTGTGTCATCCTGAGCCCCTCGACTCGCTCGGGATAAACTCCGCGAGCGCAGCGAGCGTAGTCGAAGGACCGTATCTAGCACTTGCGAGTGAGATCGTACCCGCTGCCCGTCAAGTGCGTTCCGTCGGCTGAGAGCTTGAGCGTGTGATTACCATAATAGGTTAGCGTGACGCTATTACCGTAGAGATTCCAGCTACCTGAAACGCCGTCGCTCGCGGTGAGACTGCCGTCCGCGTCCATCTGGAATGACGGACCTGACGAATCCCTGTTCGTCCACTTCCCGGCAAGGCTGGTCGTACTACACCCTCCCGCCGGCGGCGGCGTCGCCGTTGCGAGCGGCGTCACGGGTTTGCCGGAAAAGTTGTGCGCAATGTCGAGACACAGTGCGCTCGCGTCGTACGGATTATTCGGCAGCTGCACGCTGCAATCAAACGTGACAACATATCCGTTGCCCACCGGATAGCAATGCACGGCCGCGGCAGCGCTGGTGGCTTGTCCGCGCTCGGTAGTCGGTCCGTATCCAACCCATTCGTTACTGCCGGGACTAGATTCGCTCACGACCTGCAAGTACGCACCAAGTGCGGTTTTCGCTTTCGCACTACAATCGTCGATCGAACCGCTTGGAATAACGTAGCGGATGCCCGTTGCCATGTCGACCGAGGCCGTTGCGGCCGCATAACTTAGAGCCGCTGCGAACATCAATGCTGCCGCGAATAGCGCGTGCCGGCGAGCCATTACCGCTTCCCTCCCATTGCATTTGCCGCCGAAGAAGTCGTCTGCGCGCCGAACGCCGCACTGAGTTGATTGCACAGACCGGTTGCAGTGACGGTGTTCGGGGGAACTTCAGCCGAGCACGTAAACGTTACGACGTATCCGTTCGGCAACTGGAAGCACTGGATGACCGCCGCGGCTGAGGGATTGCTCGTCCCGTTCGGTCCGAAACCCAGCCAATTCGTGCCGTCGGCACCCGCTTTGATTGAATTCTTCATTACGCTATCCAAGGCGCTCTGCGCCCGCGCACCGCAGTCGCTGATGGGCTTGCCTTGCACGACGCTGCGCGCGCCGACGACCATGTCGAACGATGCCAAGGCCGTCGCACTCATCAGTGCAACGCTTGCGGTAAGCGTGAGCCCGAAGACGGCAGCGCGACAACGAAAGAACTTGCTCGCCACGAGTTACCTCCTAAGCCGGAGTCAGGCCTGCGCCTTCGCCGGGGAGCGTCGCGCAAGCCTGCCGAACATCGCGTCCGTGATTGTCCTCGGCATCGAAACATCCTGCGATGATACCGCCACCGCGATCGTCCGCGACGGCCGCGACGTGCTCGCGAGTGTGTCGACCAATCAGGATGCGTTTCACGCCAAATACGGCGGCATCGTGCCGGAGATTGCAAGCCGCCAGCATGTCGCGTTGCTCTCCGCTGCGGTCGACGACGCCCTCGGCCGCGCGCACATGACATTTAACGACCTCTCCGCGATCGCTGTGACGCGCGGACCGGGCTTGATCGGCAGTCTGGTCGTCGGCGTCGCCGCCGCAAAGGCACTGGCGTTCGCGCTGAACAAGCCGCTGTATGCCGTCAATCATTTGCACGGGCACATCTTTGCCGCGTTTCTCGATCGCAAAGAGAATCCGCCCTATCCATTCCTAGCGCTCCTGGTTTCCGGCGGCCATTCGCAACTCGTCGACGTGCAATCCGCAACGAACATGCGCATCATCGGCCGCACGCGCGACGATGCCGCAGGCGAAGCCTACGACAAAACCGCGCGGCTGTTAGGCCTGAGTTATCCCGGCGGTCCGCAACTCGACGCACTTGCGCGCAGCGGCAACCCAAAAGCGTTCGCATTTCCACGCCATCGGCCCGACCCCGGTACGCTCGATCTCTCGTTCTCCGGCCTGAAAACGTCTGTGCGTTACTTCCTGGAATCAGACGAAGGCCGTGACGCGAACCGCGCCGACGTTGCCGCATCGTTTCAGGCGGCGGTTATCGACGTGTTGATCGCGCGCGTCGACGCGGCGTTTTCAGGTGGAGACTATCGCGCATTCGTGCTCTCCGGCGGTGTCGCAGCCAACTCCGCCCTGCAAGAGCGCGTACGCACGTGGAGCGCCGCGCGCAGTGTTCCCGCGCTCATTCCGCCGCCGAAATACTGCACCGACAATGCGGCGATGATTGCCGCTGCAGCATATCGTCAACGCGAAGCGGTGCTCGCCGATCCTCTCACGCTATCGGCCGATCCTAATTTGCCGTTCGAGCTCGAGTATCGCTCGAGCGTCGCATAGATCGCGCCGATCAATTTGCCGACCTGGTCTTGATTGTTGTCGGGCTGGCTGTTGAGCCCCAGCACGATCACCATATGTGTCTTCGGTGAGTAGATGTGGACCATTCGATATCCAAGCGTCTCGCCTTCGTAAAACCACACCAGGCCCATCCCCGGCGCGTGCAATTGCGCAACGCCTAGGCCGAACGTTCGCGGATCCTGCGCCGTGGCGTCGGCGACCGGCTGACCGGTTGCAAGCGAAACAACCGAGAGCAATTCTCGCCGTTGCGCAGGCGCGAGCATGGGCGATTCGTAGAGTGCGCGAACCCAGCGTATGAAGGCGTGCGGCGTGGAAATGATCGCGCCGGCGCCTTGCGCCCACGACATACTGAACGGCCGAACGTCGCGAGCTAGCAGCGGCGCGAGCGCGCGGCTGCCGGGTGTGTGATTGAAGAAATAGCCAGCCACAGATCGCCGTTGGATCGAAGACGGTATCGTCGCGGCGTAATAATACGTGTCTCGCAAACGCGGGCCAGCTTCGAAGAAACGCTTGTCGAGCTCGTCGGCGTAATCGTCGTGCGTGGCTTTTTCTATGATCTCTTGTGACATGATGTATGCTGTGTTGGAATACAGCCATTTAGCACCGGGCGGAAAGTCGGTCTTCGGGTATACGTATCGCACCAGCTCGTCAGCACTCCAATACCCATAGGGATCGCGTGCATACGCGGTCAGCATTGCTTCGGTGTCATCGTACGTCGGGATTCCGCTAGTCATGTTCAGCAGTTGCGCGATCGTGATGTTCTTGTACGCGGGATATTGCGGAAGCCATTTCCCAACACGATCGCTTACGTGCAGAACGCCGGCAGCTTCCAGTTCCAAAAGCATAACCGCGGTGAACGCCTTCGTGTTGCTTCCGATTTGAAAAAGATCGGCGGGCGTAACTGCGACGGTGCCGCCGTAGGTCGTCGTGCCGGCGGCGACGTCGATGATCGGCGCATTCGGCGCAGCGCTGATCGAAAGCGAAGCAGCGCAAACATGCTCGATCGATCCTCGTGCCGCCAAATATCGCTGAAGGTCGGCCTTCAACGCCTCGCGCAGCGTGGGCGCAGCCGTCGCCTGACCGCAGACGGTCAAACACAGTATCGCGGAAATCGCGACCCGCAAAGCCAACTTCATTGTCCTAGTATACGCCCGGCCGCGCTGCGCTTGCTAGCATTGTCATCCCGTAGCCTACTTGTCATCCCGAGCGTAGCGCAGCGTAGTCGAGGGACCGCCACAACGCAACGCGTCGTAAACCGTTGCGCCTTACGGCGCCAGTTTGAGGGACAGGTAAGATGCGTCCCTCGACTTCGCTTCGCTACGCTCGGGATGACAAGGCTAGAGCAGGGCTAGTGTCGGTTGTGCGATTGCTTTGTAGGCGGCGGCGCTGTCGGCGGCCCAGGCATCGTCGTGGCCCAGTTCGCGGGCGAGAAGTTGCGCGACCATCGGCGCGGATTCGACGCTGGCACGAAGATCGACGAAAAATGCTCGCGTGCGGCGTGAAAGAGTGTCGTCGACGGTTCGGGCGAGTTCGTGCCGAGCCGCAAATACCACCTCAGCGCAGGTGTACGGCAATGCCGGGTGGATGGGCTTGCCAAGCGCCGGATCTTCCGCGATGAGCGCCGCGATTGCGGACTGATCCGTACCGTACAGCGCCAGGGGATTCGGCAATCCCGGTCTCGCGGCATCGCCGTTCGCGCCGTGCAGCGGCATGTTCACCGTGGTCGACGGCGCAGCAGCAAGTCCGCCAACCTCTCGAGCCGCGTCGATCACGTCTTCGGCCATCTTGCGATACGTCGTCCATTTTCCGCCGGCAATGCTGACCAAACCCGACATCGACGTTTCGATCAGATGCTCGCGCGATTGCTTTGCCGTCGTCGCCGCATTGCGATTAATGAGCGGGCGCAATCCACAGAATGCCGCCGTCACCATCGAGCGCTCCAGCGGCCGCTCCAAATATCGCGACGCCGTTGTCAGCATGTAATCGATTTCGTCCGATGTGGGAACGGGATCGAGCGACGGCGAGGGTTCCGCGATGTCTGTCGTTCCCACGATCACGCGGCCGTGCCAGGGCACGACGAAAAGTACGCGCCCGTCGTCGGTCTTCGGCACCAGCAACGCATCCTCGCCCTGAAACACTTCGTGCGCAAGCGTAAGGTGCGATCCGCGGCTGAGCGAAAGCAGCGGATGTGCCTCGGCGTTGTCGATGCGCCGCATCTCGTCGGTGAAAATCCCCGTCGCGTTAACGAACGCTCGCCCACGCACGGTCGCTTCGCCGCTGCCTTCTTCATCACGCACGCGCACGGCCGCAACGCGCGCGCCGCTTCGCTCCAGACCCACCGCACGCGCGTAATTAACAACCACTGCGCCTCGGTCGATCGCCGTTCGTGCTAAAGCAACCGCGAGCCGCGCGTCATCGAACTGCCCGTCATGATAGCGGATCGACCCACGCAAGCCACGCTTGCGCAGTGCCGGTGAGCGCTCGAGCGTACGTTTTGCAGTTAGGAATTGACTGCGCCCGAAGTTTGAAGCACCCGCCAGCACGTCATACAGCGTAAGTCCGGCAAAATAGTATGGCGCCTCGTGCCAGCGATATGCCGGACAGAGGAAGCCGAGGTCGCTGACCAGATGCGGAGCATTCCGGCGCAAGGCCGAACGTTCGTGCAGCGCCTCGCGCACCAATCCGACGTCGCCTTGTTGGAGATACCGCACGCCGCCGTGAACCAGCTTAGTGGAGCGGCTCGACGTCGCGTTTGCGAAGTCGGCCGCTTCCACCAATGCCGTTTTGTATCCGCGCGAGATCGCGTCCACGGCTGCGCCCAATCCCGTTGCTCCTCCGCCGATGATGACGACGTCGAACGTATCGTCGAGAGCGGCAAAGGCCCGGGAATCGGTCATTCCGGCTTTTCCCACCCCCGCGCGCGTTCGACGGCGCGTGCCCAACCGGAGAGCATTTTCTCACGCTGATCCTTGGCGATTCCGGAGTGGAAGCGATGCTCTTCCTTCCACTGCTTGGAAACCTCGTCGGTATCTTTCCAAAATCCGACTTGCAGGCCGGCGCAATACGCCGCACCCAGGGCAGTCGTCTCGGTCACGCGCGGACGCACGACGTCAACGCTCAGCACGTCGGCTTGGAACTGCATCAGCACGTTGTTGACGACGGCTCCGCCGTCAACCCGCAGCTCGGCCAGCTTGACCTTCGAGTCGCTCTCCATCGCTCGCACCACGTCGTTGCTTTGGTATGCGATCGACTCAAGCGTTGCGCGCGCGATGTGATCCTTGGTGCTTCCACGCGTAAGACCAACGATCGTTCCGCGCGCGTATGGATCCCAATACGGTGCGCCCAAGCCTACGAACGCCGGGACGAAGAACACACCGTCTGCATCCTTCACACGTCCCGCAAGCTGCTCGACCTCGGCGGACGTCGAGATGATGCCCAGCCCGTCGCGCAGCCACTGCACGGCGGAACCGGTCACGAAGATCGAACCTTCAAGCGCATACATCGCCTTACCACGTTGCGATGAAAACGCGACCGTCGAGATCAAGCCCGAGTTGCTGCGCACGACGTCGGCGCCGGTGTTGAGCATCAAGAAGCAACCCGTACCGTACGTGTTCTTGGCTAGGCCCTTCCCAAAGCCGGCCTGCCCGATGAGTGCAGCCTGCTGATCCCCGGCAACGCCGGCAATCGGGACCGCCCCGCCAAAGAGCTTCGCGTCGACCTTACCGTAATCGGCAACGCACGGACGCGCATCAGGCAATAGCGAACGCGGCACGTCGAAAATCTTCAATAGCTCGTCGTCCCAATCGAGCGTATGCAAATTGAAGAGCAGCGTGCGTGACGCGTTCGTGTAGTCGGTTGCGTGAACGGCGCCGCCGGTCAGATTGTAGATCAGCCAGCTATCCACCGTGCCGAATGCGAGCTCTCCGCGCAACGCGCGTGCCCGCAGGCCTTGCACGTTGTCGAGGATCCACGCGACCTTGGTTCCCGAGAAATACGGATCGAGCAACAGCCCGGTCTTTTGGGTCACCGTTTCCGCGTGACCTTCGGATTTCAAGCGCTCGCAGATCGGTGCCGTGCGCCGGTCCTGCCAGACGATCGAGTGGTGCACCGGACGACCCGTCTTGCGATCCCACAACGTCGTCGTTTCACGTTGATTGGTGATGCCGACGGCGACCAGATCGCTCGCGGTGACACCGGCATTTTTGAGCGCACCTTGCGCCGTTTCGAGTTGAGAGCGCCAGATGTCGTCTGGATCGTGCTCGACCCATCCCGGCTGCGGGAAGTGTTGCGGAAATTCTCGCTGATCGACGCCGCGAATCGCACCGCTCTGATCGAAGACGATCGCGCGGGAACTCGTCGTTCCCTGATCGAGTGCTAGTACATAGGGCATGACCGTCTCCTAATTCTCTAGAACGCGCGAAGCCGCAGGCTCGCTGGTGCGAGCACGCAGCGTCGCGGCAATGAACCCTTCATACACAAACGGCGCAATGGCTGCACCGACGAGCGGCCCCAAGATCGGAACCCACCAGTACCCGTTCGGTCCGGGAAACGCATTGGGTCCCCATCCTGCCAGATACGTGAACACGCGCGGACCAAAATCACGCGCGGGGTTGATCGCGTACCCTGCGTTCGTTCCGAACGACATGCCGATTGCGGCCACCACGAGGCCCACGATGAACGGACCCAAATTCGACTGCGGGCCGATGTTCTTGGAGTCGCTAATCGCGAAAATGACTAGCAGGAGGAAGAAAGTGCCGATGATTTGGTCGATGAACGGGAGGAACATATTCGCGCCGACCGTCGGCGTGGGAAATGTTGCGAATATGCTGTACGTCGCGAGCCCTCCCGGATCCGATCGGGAAATGACGTGATGCGCGGCGTTATATGCGTCGATCGACGTGAAATAATCGAGATACACCAAAGCCGCCGCGACGAATGCGCCGGCGACTTGCGCGCCCCAGTACGGGAGCAACTTGTTCCACGGAAGATCGCCCTTTACCGCAAATGCAAGCGACACCGCCGGATTGATATGCGCGCCCGAAACGCCGCCTGCGACATAGACGCCCAGGACCACGGCCATCGCCCAGCCCCAAGTGATCAATAGCCAGCCGCCGGCGCCGTCGAAGATGACGCTGGTGCGTCCCGACATCGTAAGGCCAACGACTGCAACGGCCACTACACCCGCTCCAAAACAAAGAAGGACAAAGGTTCCCAAGAACTCCGCCAGCAGCTCGCCCCCCAGGCCGGAGCGCCAACTTGCGGCTGCCACAGATGATCTAGCCACGATACGTTCCTCTCTTTCTCAGTAAGAAAACCGCCCGTAAGCAATCGCATGCTTCAGCGATCGCCTACGGGCGGCTTTCTCTTGTACTCTGCCGCTGCAACGTCTTACGCTAGCGCGCTCGGCGGCCCCTGTAAACACCGCGAAAACTCCTAGAAAATCCATAATTCCGGATCGCTGACCGAAACGGCGCGGATTCCGATTCGTACGAGTTCATCGATTTGAGCCAGCGTTTTTATCAGACCACCAGCGGTTGGTACAACCTCCGGGTGCTTGGTGTTCAGTTCGCGGATCACGAACGGCGCCGCCGGTGCCGGCAACAGCTCGACGACGTCGGGCCGAAAACGCTCGAGCGAGCGAAGCGCGTTTAAGGCCGCCTGAGAATCCAGCAAGAAGCTGCGCTGAACGGCGAGCAGTCCGTGCGTGCGAGCCGCCCGCAACGCTTCCGTATGCGTGGAAATCACGCCGGTCGCGCCGCAGCCTTGCAAAAACTGCACTGCAGCGGCATCGCTCCGAAGTCCCTCCACGAGATCGACGTTGACGAAAGCGTGCTTGCCCGCATCGCACAGCGGTCGCACGATGCTCTCGATAGTCAGAATCGTCCCGCATAACACGTAAACGACGCGTCCGGGCGACTGTAACGCGCGCGGTACGAGCTCGGGATCGCGAACGGCTGGAATCACCGGCGAGCAAGCAATGCCGTCGAGAAACGGAATGAGCGCAGTGCATTCAAGCATCAAATAATCTTCCGCATCTCGCGGGCTTCTTCGGCACGCGCGCGCACGTCGGCACTGCCTTCACCCGCAGCAGCCGCAACGACGGCGAGAACCGCTCCCTCTACCAAGGGTGCGTCGGCCAGCTCCACACGCGCGCGCAACGGCGCGTCGAGCATTTCACACGCCATCATGGTATTCAGATACGCACTCCCAAGATCCATGAGAACGACGACCGATTTCGCGCGCTCGAGCAGCGAGCGCACCGAATCAGCGATCAGCAGTGCGCTCGTACCGATTCCGCCCTCCTCCGTTCCACCAACGGCGCCGACGTTGACTCCGCCGTGCGCCATCTGCAGTGCGAGCTCGCGTACACCCTCAGCCAAACTGCGGCTATGCGAAACGATCAGCACGGCGCATTCATCCATCGGCCAAACTCTGGGCCGCTGCTTCGAAGAGCAACACCGTGCTCGCGCTTCCGGGATCGCGATGACCGCGCGAGCGCTCTCCCAAGTAACTCGCGCGTCCCTTTTGCGCGATCATCGGGATGGTGGAATCGGAACCCACTTGCGCAGCGGCATGTGCCGCCTGCAGAGCCGCGAGCAGCGAGTCGCCGCGGTCGACCGCCTCACCGAGCGTTTGCGTAGCGGGCTCGAGTGCGTCGACCATCGTTTTCTCACCAACGTTTGCATGTCCGCGGTCGCGCACGCCGGCGAGCATCGCCGCAAATACTGCAGCGACGTCACGCGGCTCGAGCTTCTCTTTCCCCGCCGCTGCGTCGGCGGCTCGCAAGAACGCAGTACCGTAGAGCGGTCCAGAAGCGCCGCCGACTTTCGAAATCAGTGCCATCGCCGTCGCTTTGAGCACATCTGCGGGCGCCGCACCGTCGAGCGTTTCGATGCGCTCGAGCGCTGCCTGCGTGCCGCGGCGCATGTTGATTCCGTGGTCGGCGTCGCCGATTGCCGAATCGAGCTCGGTCAGCTCCGCCGCGTGCTCGTCGATCAGGGCGGCAAAGCGTCGAATGAAACGCTTCGTCTGCTCCGATGATGCCACTAGCACGCCCAGCGTAGCGCCGGCGTATGGACGGGCTCGGACCACAACGCTGCCAGCTCGTCGTCAACGCGCGCGATCGTTATCGAGCAACCCTGCATATCCAAACTGGTAATGTAATTTCCGACCAGCGCATCGACGATGGTGACGCCGGCTTTGCGCAACAATTCATCGACGCGGCGATGAGCGAGATACAACTCGAGCAGCGGCGTGCTACCCATGCCGTTCGTCATCACGAGCACGCGATCGCCCTTGGCGAGCTTGAGATCTTCCGCTACCGGCCCGTAGAGCGCGTCGACGATTTTATCGGCCGGCGTGAGTTTGATGCGCTCGCGTCCGGGTTCGCCGTGAATTCCGATGCCGATTTCCATTTCGCCATCGCCCAATTCGAACGTCGGACTCCCCTTCGCCGGGACCGTGCACGATGTGAGCGCCAAACCCATCGACCGTCCGGCTTCGGAGGCCTTTCTTGCGATCCGCTCGACTTCTTCGAGCGGCAGCTTGCGCTCCGCAGCCGCGCCCGCGAGTTTTTCGACGAAAACGGTGTTGCCGACGCCCCGACGGCCCGTCGTATAGAGCGAATCTTTTACTGCCACGTCGTCGGCGACGAGCACGGTGCGCGTCTTGATCCCCTCCGCGCCCAGCATCTCCGCAGCAAGCTCGAAGTTCATCACGTCGCCGGTGTAATTCTTGACGATGAGCAGCACGCCGCCGCCCGCGTCCACCGCCTTGCCGGCGGCATACATTTGGTCAGGCACGGGACTGGTGAACACCTCGCCCGGACAAGCCGCATCGAGCATGCCGCGTCCGACGTATCCGCCGTGCAGCGGTTCGTGTCCGGAGCCACCGCCGGAAACGAGTACAACCTTTCCCGCCCCCGTCGCTCGAGCGCGTGCAACATAGCGTGGCTCGGCATTGAACCGAACCAGTGACGGATGCGCTGCCGCGAGGCCGGCACACGATTCGTCGACGATCTTATCGATCGCATTGATGAGTTTTTTCACGTCGTTTTCCTCTCTCGAAGTCGCCGTTTGAGCCATGGAACCAAGCCGGGCGCGACGGAAAGGCCGTCGACACCGCTATGCAACCAAAGGTCGGTGAAAGCCGTGTCACCAGCAGCTTCCCCACAAACGCTTACCGTCAAGCCGCTCGCGCGTGCAGCCGCAATCGCCTGAGCCACAAACGCGCGAAATCCCTCGCCGCCGGGCGTTCCGACCGCTAGATTTGCGCCGCCCTGCAATCGATCGGCGGCGAAAAAGTACTGTGCGAGATCGTTCGTACCGATGCTCGCAAACGATGCTCCGGCGCGCGCAAAGGCTTCAAACTCGAAAGCAACGGCGGGAATCTCGAACATGATGCCCAGCGGCGGCAGCTCAACCGCGAGCGTGCGCGAAACATCGAGCAAAATCTCACGTGCGCATACGAACTCCTGTGGATCGGCGATCATCGGCAGCATGACGCGCACGTCCGTTCCGGCAAATCCGGTGAGCACCGCTCGAGCGTGCTGCTTGAAAAGTTCAGGGCGACGTAAGAGCAGTCGAATGCCGCGAATGCCGAGCATTCCGTAATCTTCTTCGGGACGAACGAGCTCGGCAGGCATTTTGTCGGCGCCCAGATCGAGGGTGCGAACGACGATCGGACGGCCATGCATCGCCTCTGCCACGCGTTGGTAGGCCGCAACCTCTTCCTCGAACGACGGAATTCGGCCGCTGGTGTAGAGAAACTCCGTGCGCAAAAGCCCAACGCCGTCAGCACCGAGCGTTGCGGCAAAGACGGCGTCGTCGGGAAGATTCACATTGGCATAGACGCTCACGCGCCGGCCGCCCACGCGAACTTCGGCGGAATCGGGCTGCGCGGAAATGCGCTCGGCCGGATAGGTTCGGAGAAGATCTTCGGAGGGAGCAGTTTCTAGCCAACCCTCGGTTGCCTCAAGGAGTGCGATCGCTCCGGCTTCACCGTTCTCGAGCGAACGCTCCGCAAGGGCGATTGTCGGTAAACCGGAACCGCGCGCTAAAATCGCCAAGTGCGCCATCGGTGAAATGCCCAGCAGCACCAATCCTGCAATATCGCGCGACCAGCGCTGCAGTTCGAGTGCAGACACGTCGCTGGCAGCAACAATGGCTCCCGACGGCGGATCTTGCACACCTTGCATTGTACGCAAAAGTTGCGCACCGAGCTGTTCGAAATCGTGAGCGCGCGCGCGCAGGTACGGATCCTCGAGCGTAGCGAGCGCTTGCGCGTTCTGCGCCGCCGTCTCCGAGATCGCGCGCTCGAGCGTTTCGCCGGCTCGCGTCCGGCCGGCAACGCCTTCGTCCCACGACGTATCGAACAACAATGCTTCGTACATCGTTCGCAGGTCTTCCGGAAGTGCGCGCAGATCGTCGGCGACAATACGTCGCGCCTCGTCGAAGGCTTGGATCGTGCCTCCACCTGTGGCGGCGCCCGCCGCACGCTGTGGGGACCAAAGAGGTCCGTGAGCGGCGCCGGGAACAACGATGGTTCCCCGCCAGCAGGTCATACGAGCGGATGATAACGAAGCGATCATAATACTGTCAATGCAGGCGATATATATGATCACGAACGATCAAAACTGCGCATGATTGAGGATCGTTTAGCCGCCATCGTCGATCATCTCGATCAACGCAAGCGCATGACGGTAGCTGAATTTAGCGCTTTGCTTGGTGCAAGCAGCGCCACGGTGCGACGCGATCTCAATCGATTGGTGAAGGCGGGAATGGTGCGCCGCGTGCACGGCGGCGCGGTGCTGGCGCGCGACGCGCGTTTCGAGCGCTCGTCCGAAGCTCAGCGTACGCTTGCGCAGGGCGTGCACGCGCAACTGCGTCCCGGCGACGTGGTGGTGCTCGAAGGCGAGCACGTCATGCCGATCGTTGCGGAAATGCTTGTCGAATCGCCGGTGCGCAGCGTCGTGATCAGCAACAATCTCGCCGTAGCGCGAGCGCTGCAGTCGCGCGCCGGCATCGAGATGATCTTGATCGGCGGAAAACTGTCGGCGTCGGGCTGCACGCTCCCCGCGGCGATGGGCGTCGGCGATCTCAAATACTTGATCGCCAACAAAGCGTTCGTCGAAGTCGACGGCATGCATCCGACAGCCGGTGCCAGCGCCGTCGTGCCGGAAGAAGCCGCGCTCAAACACGCGATTCTACAGCATGCACTGCACACGGCGATCGTAGGCGCGTTCGACGTGTGGGGTGCGACGTTCGCGCATCGAATTGCCGCGCCAAACGAGATCGAGATGTGGATCACGACTACGATACCTGCCGCGCGTCGCGATGAGATGCGCGACGTCGCGTGCGCGATCGTGGAGCCTAGCTAACATGAACCGCGTTCTGCAGATGGCGGTCGTCGATCCGCTCGGCATTCACGCGCGTCCGGCTTCCACGCTCTCGGTTGCGGTAAAGCGGAGCGGCGCCAAAATGCGCATCCGCTTCGGCGATCGCAGCGCCGACGCCGCAAGTGTCGTCCAATTGCTGGGACTCGGCGCTCGCTTGGGATCCGTTGTCTCCATCGAAATCGAAGGCGAGCCTCAAGCCGCCGACACTGCCCAAGCCGCACTATCCGAGCTCTTCGGCCCCGCATAACGCCGTCGCTTGTCACCCTGAGCGTAGGTGCGAAGCACCGTAGTCGAAGGGCAGCCTCGATGCTATGCGTTAGAGGCGCCCTCAACTACGCTGGGCTACGCTCGAGTCTTGTCACCCTGAGCGTAGGTGCGAAGCACCGTAGTCGAAGGGCGGCCTCGATGCTATGCGTTGGAAGCGTCCCTCGACTACGCTGCGCTACGTTCGGGATGACAAGGTAGCATCGTCATAACGCTTGCCGAACTCTTGTCACCCTGAGCGTAGGTGCGAAGCACCGTAGTCGAA
>Ga0153924_1000302_pt1 | contig 32502 bp, 26 predicted proteins | sample TSNJ008MetaG_FD_104709 | JGI IMG/M metagenome (GOLD analysis project Ga0153924, IMG submission 104709) | Attine ant fungus gardens microbial communities from New Jersey, USA - TSNJ008 MetaG | ecosystem: Host-associated > Fungi > Mycelium > Unclassified | place: USA: New Jersey, Wharton State...
ACAATTCCGGAAAGCGTCAGCCATTCGATAGCATTCTCGAATTCAGCTGCACGTCCTCCTTTTTTAATGAGTTTATATTGAAATCTGGTATTCTTTTTAGAAAGCTGTACTGTAATATTATCATAGGTGAGCCGGGTTTTTTTGATTTCATTTCCGCTATTGTACTTGCTCATATCATTCAGGTAGCTTTGCAGTATCATATCCTGTGTATGACGGACAAGAATATAATCTTTCGTTTCAAGGAATTTGCTGACGCATTCAGGCATTCCACCTACCACAAGATATTTTCGGTAATACTCCATCGCCATATCATGAAGCGCAGAAGGCAGCGGCTTATCCTCATAGAAACAGGTCTTTATTTGTGATAAGAGATCATCTTCGTTGCAGGCGAGCAGGAACTCTTCCATATCCATGGGATAGAGAGTCTTTATATCTGCTTTTCCAACGGGGAAAGAAAACTGCTGCCGGTTTACTGCAACGCCCAAAAGGCTTCCAGCCGCAATAATATGATAATCAGGAGCATTCTCGCAAAAATATTTGAGAGAAGTCAATGCCCGTTCGCAAAGCTGTATTTCATCAAATATAATAAGAGTTTTTTCCCTAATTATGGTTTGATTAGCAATTCGCGATAAGATCGGGATTAAATAGTCGGGGCTAATATTCTCATCGAAAGTTGAGGAGAGCTTTGGTGTGGTTTCAAAATTGAAGTAAGCTACATTCTCATAATGAATACGTCCAAACTCCAAAACGGAATAAGTTTTGCCTACCTGCCTTGCGCCCTGCAATATAAGCGGTTTACGGTATGGATTTTCTTTCCACTGCTTTAGGAAATGCTGGATTTTTCGATACATGGAACGGACCTCCTTTCGTATTATAATTAAAGTATAACATTCAATGGTGTAATAATCAACAAATAAATCAAAATTTTAAACACTAATTAACGGGATTAAATTCAAATAACTGCATTAAATCACAGGAAAGGAAATATATATAAAGAATAAAACATTTTATACTTCGATGTCAGTAAAGGCGCATTAAAATCTTTGCCCAAACGGGTTGCAGTTACTTATGGCGCAGACCACATTCGAGTCAATACCGTGTATCCCGGATGGATCGAGACACCTATGACGGAAAATGTGGCTTTTGCCATTGCATTTTTAATATCCGACGAAGCCAGATTTATCACAGGAGCCGATCTGGTAGTGGATGGTGGTTTCACGGCAACTTAAAAATATTTATAGATTTTGGAACGACCGCCGAAGGAGTCCGGTTCGCGTAAGAAGTTTGGCGCTGGTTCCTGGCGTCCTCTTTTCACTCAACACTCAACCTACTAGTTTTTTCCCTTCATTTACTATTTCTTTTTTTATCTATTTATGATATGTTATAATTAAATTTGCGTAGGATAAACAATAAATTGAAACTTAGATCATGATGGTATCCCAGATGCAAGAATACAAGCATTCTTGCACCTGGCTTATTGCCCACGGTAATTAATATGAAAAGGTGATATTATATGTTTATCAAATTAAAAAACATCTATAAAAACTTCTCAATAGCTAAGAAGTTCTCACTTCTAAGCATGCTTCTTATCTTTATCCTACTGATATCCTTTACTATAATCATTCGTTTTTTCTTCGAAAAATCAGTGTTAGAGATCGCAGGTGATGGATATGCTCAAAAATTCGATACCGTTTCCAGTAATTGCACGGATATTCTGTCAGATGCAGCAAGGCTGACGAAAGTACTATGTACCGATGAAGTAGTGGAAAGCTGGTTTCTCTATGATAAAGAGCGTAATACAGCACAAGATTTAAAAATGAAATTGCAGGTAGAAAAACGTCTGGATTATATAGACGCGCTTTATACAGGAAATCAGTATAGCAGCATCTCTATTTTTTCTGTCGATGGAGCAATGGCCAATACCAATAATATACGTTCCCAAGCCAGCATATACCAAAGATTCTATGATGAGATAAATGGTCAGACAGACAAACCTAAATGGATTGACCTGTATGAAATGAAAGTAGAAGAATATCAAAATGCAGGAATTGCCTATGTAAGACCTTATCGAGACTATACTACCGGTAAGATACGGGGATTTATTATGGTTGAATATCGTTCAGATGTGCTGATTAATAATTTTGCACAACTACGTTATGGGACTGCCGGAGATTATATGGTGGCCGATCTGGATGGAAATGTAAAAATATATTCAGATGAGAATAAAAATTATAGAATAAATAAAGAACCCTTTTTTCAATGGGTTTTAGAAAGAGAGCAAACTGGTCAGACATTCGTTATTAACAGACAGAGATTTCTAATCACAGCGGCTGAGATTCCTGCTCTTAACTGGGTTATGATAGGAATGACCCCGGTAGATGTATTAACTGAAAAAGGACAGGATATTATCTATATAGTATATATGATTGGATTTTGTGCAATAGTGGTAAGTGCTTTTGCAAGTTTTTATATGGCACATAATTTAACAAAGCCGCTGTCGGTATTGGCCAATACAATGGTTCGGTTTGGTAAAGGGGAACTGAAGGTAAGTGTACCGGTTACTTCAGAGGATGAAATTGGCATGTTGTCCGGCGAATTTAATAAGATGACAGAGGAGATACAAAATCTGGTTTCTCAGGTATATACAGAACAGAAATCAAAACGGAAAATTGAATTTGTAGCTTTACAGGCTCAGATTAATCCTCATTTTTTATATAACACATTAAATAGCGTATCTTCTCTCATCAAGATGAATCAGCCGGAAGAAGCATTTACCATGATTTATACCATTGGTCAATTTTACCGGACAGCACTTAGCGATGGTAAAACCATTATTCGGATATCAGAGGAAATTGAAAATGTCAACAGCTATATGCGGATACAATCTATGCGATATCGGGAGAAAATAAAATTTAAAACACAGATTGATCCTGATATATTGAATGGATATGTTGTGAAACTTACGTTACAGCCATTGGTAGAAAACAGTATCTATCATGGAATCAAAGAACTTAATAGAGCTGGATTTATTGAAATAAGGGGATGGGCCGAAGACGAATCTATATATCTATCCGTCACTGATAATGGCATTGGAATGGAGCGCAGGAAGATCGATACGATTCTAAATACAAATGATGAGCATCAGCAAACCTCCTTTGGACTATACAGTATTAAACAAAGACTCCATCTATACTTTGGTGACGCATATGGTCTGAATATTGAGAGCACTCCCCAAAAAGGAACTACAGTCACTGTTAAAATACCATGCAATTACAAGAGGGAGGAAATCAGGTGATAAAAGTACTGGTGGTGGATGATGAATATTTACAACGTGAATTAGTCAAAAGTTCCGTTCCCTGGGAAGATTTGGAGATGATTGTAATTGGAGAAGCTGAAAATGGAAGACAGGCATTAGAGAAGAGTCAGGATTTAGTTCCGGATATTATTATCATGGACATTAATATACCTTTTATTAACGGTATAGAAGTTTCCAGACAGATAAAAGCCTTTTTGCCTGATGCCCAGATTCTGATCTTAACGGCTTATGGGGAATTTGAATATGCAAAAGAAGCCTTACAGCTTGGTGCAGTGAGTTTCATATTAAAACCCTTAGATCCGGAGGAACTAATCAGAGAGTTGCAGAGGATAAAGAATAAACTTACAGAACTTTGGCTGCAGAGTGAAAATATACAGGTGTTACAACGGGAAAACTACCAAAGGGAGAAGGAACAGTTTTTATTGGAGAGAATTGCAGGTTTTCATTCAGCAGAGGAAAATTATGATAAATGGATGGAATATAATCTACCCTATATGTGGAAGCTTTGTATCCTGAACTTGTGCTTTAAAGGGCAGGAGGTGGACAAATGCCTGGCAAGTGAATCAGAAGAGCTGATTCAGGAACGATTCCCAAAAGCAGAGATACTGTATATTGAAAAAAACATGCTGGTGATTCTTTTCAGCAGTGATTCCAAAGAAGAGTTCTGGTTAAAGATAAAGTCCCTTTGTACAAACCTAAATGAAGAAATCGGTATACCTGAAACTGTATATGGTGGAGTAAGTGAAATACACACTAGTATCTCAGAGCTCCATAGTGCATATCAGGAAGCCTACAGTGTCCTACACAAAGCATCGAAAAGCGGCACGATTTGTTACTATGAGCCGCAGAGTCTGGCCTCCTTTTTACAATCTATCACTTATCGGCCTGCGGATCTGTTATACAGTCTTCGGGCAAAGGAATATGATAAAGTATTATTACAGGTAGAACAGTATTTTGATCAATTAAAACAAAAGGATTCCGGCAATCAGACTACGTTCTATATTGCGATAGATATTCTGGTACATTTTACTTTATACTTAATGCAAATGGGAATTGATATTTCAAAACGATTAGAAGGAGAGCGGGAAATTATCTCCAGGCTAAGCAGTCAAGGTGATATTACGGAGATTAAAAATCAATTGTGTGTCATTTTGAAAAATGGGATGGATCTGATAGATCAGCATCTTTTACCCTCCGGTAAACGTAAAGTAGAAGATGCGCGCAGGTATATTGAAGAAAATTACTATTTAAATGAGTTAAGTCTGAATCTGGTTGCAGAGGAGTTGGGTGTCAATTCAAGTTATCTGAGCAATATTTTTAAAAAGGAAAGTGGAATCTCTCTAAGCAGATATATTATTACCATCCGCTTAGAAGCAGCCAGGAAGCTCATGGATGAGAATCCAAAGATTACCATTGTGGAATTGAGTGAGAAAACAGGATACACAGATGCGTATTATTTTAGTAAATCTTTTAAGAGTTCATATGGTATTTCTCCCTCCAGGTATTTAGAACAGCGATAATGCGGGACAAAAGAAGTTGGTATCTTCCACAGATATCAACTCTTTTTGTCCCGCCATTATTGCTGTTTTCACATCGGTCTCTTTTACTCATGGACAACCCAAATAATTTACCACCAGCCTAAAATATCTACATTCACGCAGCTCTTAATCACTTGTATAATGAAAGTGTCAAGTGAGTAATATAAGGCTGCAAAGGAGGGAGAAAAAGGAATTGAAAGGAGCATTTATCCCATCGCGTCATATTCATTTAGATTTTCATACAAGTGAAAAAATAATGGATGTGTGTAAGGAGTTTGATGGGGAAGAATTTGCAGTGACATTGGAAAAAGCACATGTTAATTCCATTACGTTGTTCAGCTGCTGTCATCATGGCATGTTATATTATGACTCCAGACTGTTCCCGGAATTGGTGCATCCGCATCTGGTTCACAGAGATTTACTGCGTGAGCAGGCAGAGGCCTGTCACAGACATGGAATAGAAGTGAACCTGTATACTACGATCAGGTGGAATAAGCTGGCTGCCGATCAGCATCCGGAATGGGTATGTATTGATGAACATGGAGCACTGCAGGATTACAAAGGCAAGGGTTATTTTGAAGCTGGTTTTTATAAGAATCTCTGTATTAATACTCCATATAGGGACTACTTAAAGAAACAGTTTAAAGAGGTTATGGAAACGATTCCGGCCGAAGGGGTATGGTATGATGCCGCATTTGCAAATGAATGCTGTTGTCCCGCCTGCCAGAAGCGAATGAGAGAAAAGGGAATGAATCCCACACGGAAAGAAGACAGACAAGCATTTGCCCTTATGACTTATTATGATATGGTTCAGGATTTAACTTCCTACGCAAAGAAAATCAATCCGGACTATCATATATGTTATAACAAAGGACATGTAGGTTATCTGGATAAACCCGTGCTAAAGGATTATTCTTATCTTTCATTTGAATCATTACCGGGAGTAGAATGGGGATATCTGGACTTTCCGATAACAGCGAAGTATATGCGCAATTTTGGCAGGGAGTGTCTGGGGCTTACCAGCCGTTTTCATACGGAGTGGGGAGATTTCCATGCATATCGGAATAAAGCAGCAATGGAATATGAGATCTTCTCCATGCTGGCCAATGGGTGTAAATGTACTATCGGTGACCAGATGGATTATTGGGGACAATTGAATCCGGATATGTATAAGCAGATAGGCGAAATCTATGGTTCCGTGGAACAAAAAGAACCGTGGTGCCTTGGAGCCGGACCGGTATCGGAAATTGGTGTCTTTACAGCAGAAGAATTTTTCGCAACCGGTGTGGCAGGAGATATTCCGGGAGCATCAGAGGGAGTTGCCAGATTGTTATTGGAATTAAGCTGTCAATTTGACTTTATTGATAGTGAAAGTGATTTTGGAAGCTATAAAGTATTGATTTTACCGGATGTGATTCCGGTGAATGAAGAATTCTCTCGAAAATTAAGTGTATATTTAAAGGAAGGAGGCAGGCTGATAGCAAGTTACCACTCCGGACTGGATTCTGTTACCAATGAGTTTGGTATAAAGGAATTAGGGGTACAATACTTAGGTGAGGCAGCTTACAGCCCGGATTTCATCTGGCCAAAAGAGCACTTGGCAAAGAATCTGGCCCAGGGAGAACATGTCATGTATGATCAGGGTGCTTTTGTAAAAGCAAGTCCCGTGGCAAGCTTTGTTCAAATGGCAATACGCCCTGTATTTAACAGAACCTATGAACATTTTTCCTCTCATCAGCATTCTCCATCAGGAAGAGAAGAAGTTTACCCGGCAATTGTGGAGACAAAAAATACGGCATATTTTATGCACCCTATCTTCACGACCTATCAGACGCTTGCTCCCGGATGGTATAAAAAAATATTTCAAAACGAATTAATGCGCTTATTGGAAAGACCTTTGATCAGCCATAATGGTCCGTCCACAGTGATTACTAATTTATTAGAACAAAAAGAGAAGAATCGGCAGATACTTCATATACTGCACTATATTCCCCAAAGAAAATGTAAGCTGCTGGATATTGTGGATGATGTCGTTCCTCTTTATCATTTGGAGATAAGTATGAATACGGGAAAAAGAGTAGAAAGAGTGTATAGTGCCCCTGATGGAATTGACATTCCATTTAAACAGGAGCAGGAAAGAGTAACATTTAGCATACCAGAAATAAAAGGGCACCATATGACAGTCATTGATTATTAAAACACTAGCGTGTTTGAAAATTCATAGCACCAATCTGCACGCCCCACTTTGCGGCCTGCTGCACCCTGATTTGGTCAGTGTAGCACCACTACGCCTCTCAAATCAGGGCTTGCATCCCACAAACTGGAACGCACAGCCTGGCACAAGCAATTTTCAAACATGCTCTAAGAGAAAGGGTGGAAATTATGAAATTAAAAAAAGGAATATGGTTTTTACTTGCATTGGCAATGATTGTTGCCGCAGGCTGTAAGAGTAAGGGAACCTCTCAAGATAACACCGACACTGCCGGTAACCCGGATACTTCTATGGATAGTGCGAATACTACTGAAGATTCGGATACTTCAGAAGATATAGCCGATAATACAAGTGAAGAGAAAGTTGTAGTTACCTTCATGAGCCGTGACAGTGGGGATACTCCTATCGCTAAAGTTTATGAGGGGCAAATCGCCGCTTTCATGGAAGCAAATCCTAATATTACCGTGCAAAATGATTCTATTTATGAAGAAGCGGCATATAACAACAAATTAAAGGTAGCAATTTCAACCGGTGAGACACCAGGTATATTCTATTATCCGGCGATTGCAGGCCTTACAGAGTGGGCCAGGAATGGTGTCTTACTGGACCTGACCGAAGCCCTGGAAGCTGATCCTGAATGGAAAGAATCTTTCCTGGAGGGAGCCTTAGATACATACAGATTGGACAGCTATGGAGTAGAAGGTATTTATGCGCTTCCGAATGAATTAAATGTAGATGCGGTGTTCTATAATAAAGCACTTTTTGAAGAGGCAGGAATTACCGAAACGCCTGCAACTATGGATGAATTCTATGATGTAATTGATAAGTTAAATGCAGCAGGTATTACTCCAATCGGGGTAGGTGGTACCAATACCTGGGTTATGGGACATATCTTTAATAATATCCTGGTAAAGAAAATTGGCAGAGAAGGAATTATCGCTCTTGGCACCGGTGATAAGAAATGGACGGATGATGATGTAGTAGAATGTTTACAGATAACAAAAGATCTGAAGGAAAAAGGAGCATTTGCAGAAGGTTTTGAAGGTATGGACTACAATACACAAATGAATCAATTTCTTACAGGAGAAGTAGCGATGATCTCACATAGCAGCCCGATCATCTCTGAGATGTATGATTCAGAAACAGAAATATTTGATGATTTTGGTTTCTTCCCATTCCCATCTATTGAGGATAAATCAGAATATGAAGATACACGTGTTGTCTATACATCAGGTTGGATGATGTCCGGAACAATGAGCCCGGAAGAAGAGGAAGCAGCTTTAAGATTAGTAAAATTCATGACTACTCCTGAAGCAATTCAAGAGCGTCTGGATGCAGCAATGCGCGTAGCTCCTTATAAAGGAATGACGGCTAATAGTGAAGCTCCCGGGTTATTCCAGGATATGATTGAATATACAGATACAATTACAGAATCAGTTGGTGAATATTTTGATTATGACACATGTGCAACACTGGTTGATGTGTCAAGAAATGGTATTTTAAATATGATGTTAACGGAATCAGCAGAAGATACGGCAGCGGCTATTCAGGCAGATATTGATGCAAATCGCCCATAAACAGCAATGCATAATTGGTCTGCATACCAGACATACGAATGAGTATGTCTGGTAAGGAGGTGTTTCACTTTGGAAAAATACAGAAGAAACAAAGTAACAATACTAATCTTTTTGTTGCCGGCGATCCTGATTTATTTGTGTTTTGAGGTGGTTCCGGTATTAATGTCCATTTATTTCTCCTTCAATGAATGGCCTGGAATTCAGTCAGTACCTTTAAAATTTGTTGGTCTGGATAATTTTATAAAATTATTTCAGAATCAGGTATTTATAAAATCATTAGTGAATGTATTAATCTATACGGTAATCAGTGTTGTATTGCAAGTACCCATAGGTTTTGGACTGGGGTTGATTATCCATCATTTTAAGCATGGAAAGCGTTTTTTTAAGGCTGCCTTTTTTATACCGATGATTTTATCTGTATCAGCAGTATCTCTACTATGGAATTTCATATATTTTCCAACAGAAAAAGGGATATTAAACAGCATACTGATCAAGATAGGATTATCCCGGTTTACCGGGCAGTGGCTGGTAAATCCCGGGACGGCCCTATTCTGCCTTATTATTGTCAGTACATGGACCAGTGTGGGCTATTACATGATTATCTGCCTGGCCGGCCTTTCCTCTGTTCCTGATTCTATTATTGAAGCAGGAGCATTAGATGGAGCTACAGGGTTTAAGAAAATCTGGTTTTTATATATTCCCATGCTCTGGGATCCTGTTAAAATGTCTGTCATTATGGTAATTACAGGAGTGCTTAAGATCTTTGATACGGTATATATCTTAACACCTTCCGGGGGAACGAATAACTCCACCATTGTACCGTCACTATTAATGTACAACGAAGCGTATCGTTATAGTAACTATGGAACCGGAAGCGCGATTGCGTCCGTTATATTCGTGCTAAGCATAGCAGTTTCCGTATTCAGCCTAAAACTTATGAATAGGCGGGAGAAAATAGAATATTGATTGTTTAGCCGGACAGATAGGAGTTCTATGAGAAAAAAAATCAGGAAAAAACATTCCTTGAAATATAAAATTGGATTTATCATATTTCTTGCAGCCGCAGTAATAAATGCATACCCTTTGGTGTTCTCCATTTTTTGTTCCTTTAAAGGAAATTTGGAAATATTTAATTCTTTTACAGCCCTTCCAAAACAACTAAAATTTGAGAACTATATCACCGCATGGAGAGTCGGCAATATCGGGAAATATTTTCTCAATACAATGACTCTTGCAGCAGGGACACTTATTATTGCCGGATTACTGGGTGCGCTGGCATCCTATGTACTTGCCAGGTTTAAGTTTAAAGGAAAATCTTTCGTCTATTTATTCTTTATTTCAGGGATGATGATACCGGTTCAGTCGGTGCTGATTCCATTGTCATACATATTTGGGAAGATAGGAATGACGAATAATTATCTAATGCTCATTCTGCTGTATTCTGCATTTTGCTTTCCGATGACTGTTTTGATGCTTACAGGCTTTATGAACAGTATTCCTGAAGAGTTGGAAGAATCTATGATTATAGACGGCGCGAATGTATTTCAAGTATTTACAAAAATGATACTCCCCCTTTCTAAACCTGGAATAATAAGCGCTTCCATCTTTAATTTTATTCAGGTATGGAATAACTTACTATTTCCACTTGTATTTATTACAGATAAAAATAAGGGAACCATTTCCATGGGATTGTTATCCTTCTTCGGAGAGTATAGTACCAATTACAGTGCTTCAATGGCTGGAATCTGCCTTACGACTATTCCTGTAATTATTGCTTATGTATTATTTCAGGATAAGATTGAAAACGGATTAATAAGCGGTGCTGTGAAGGGCTGAACGAATGCCTGTCAACTATCCTATGCGAACCGGACTCCTTCGGCAGTCGTTCCATGCCCTCTGCTGCGTACGTCACACAATCTAAAGTTAGCTATTTAATATTTAAAATTTTTTAATATCCCCCCTTGCAATGCCCAAATGAATATGATAGAATGCAATAATATAATAAATGCATAGAAAGAGACTCTTGTTACGGAAACTTGACAGGAATACGGCGTCACCGACTGAGAGCGCTGTTTAAGGGAACGGACAAATAGGGAACACTCTGGAGCAGATTGGCTGAATAAGAAATATGCGGAGTAGGTCAATACGTAGCACGCGTTAAGTGAGAGAGAGGTAAGTGCAGTGATGCATTTGCAATGCGGGTGGTACCGCGGATTAATAAAATGATCCGTCCCGGAATATAAATATTCCGGGACTTTTTTTGCGTGTAAGCATTGAGCCAATAATTTTTGTATGAAGTAATTTTGGAGGTGTGCCTGGCGGAGTAGATGAGACCCGGAATTCTAAAAACTGTCGCAAAGGTGCGATTACAGACGTATGTATACGCCTGCTTTCTGATACCTTGCGGCAGTTTTCACTATAACAAGCGGTTTAAGCTATAAAGAAATGGAGGGTGCAAAATGGAATTTTTAGAAGGTGTAATGAAAAAAGAAACTTTAGAAATCGGAGAATTACTGAAAGAGGATATGACAGGCAAGATGGTAAAAATAAATGGGGCTGTCCATACCATTCGCGATATGGGAGACATTGCATTTGTGGTACTTCGCAAACGTGACGGCCTGCTTCAGTGTGTTCTTGAAGAGGGAAACTTAAAATTTAATTTGAAGGAATTGAAAGAAGCTGCTACGATAGAAGTAAAAGGCATCATAGAGAAAGAACAACGCGCACCTCACGGTATCGAGATGCACATACGGGATATACTTATTTTAAGTGAGCCGGAAGAACCGATGCCGCTGGCAATTTCCAAATGGAAACTAAACACTTCTCTGGAAGCAAAATTAAATATGCGTCCGATTTCTCTGCGCAATCTGCGGGAACGAGCCAAGTTTAAAATACAGGAAGGAATTGTAAAGGGATTTCGTGATTTTCTGTATCAGGAGGGCTTTACCGAAATCAGGACGCCCAAAATCGGAGCAAAAGGAGCGGAAGGCGGCTCCAATATTTTTAAGCTGGATTATTTCCACAGACCGGCGGTACTGGCACAGAGCCCGCAGCTCTACAAACAGATGATGGTTGGCGTATTTGACCGGGTATTTGAAACAGCGCCGGTATTTCGGGCAGAGAAGCATAATACGAAAAGACACTTGAATGAATATACCAGCCTGGATTTTGAAATGGGATATATTGAAGGCTTTGAGGATATCATGGAAACAGAAACAGGATTCCTGCAATATACGATGAAATTGCTGGAAAAGGAATATGCAAAAGAACTGAAAATGCTGGATGTCGTTTTGCCAGATACAGAACGGATTCCCGTCGTACGTTTTGATGAGGCAAAACAGATGGTTTCCGAGAAATACCGGAGAAATATGAAGAATCCATTTGATTTAGAGCCGGAAGAGGAAGTTTTAATCAGCGAATTGTTTAAAGAAGAGCATGATGCAGACTTTGTCTTTGTCACACATTATCCATCCAAAAAGCGTCCTTTCTATGCCATGGAGGATCCGGAGGACAGCAGATTTACATTGAGTTTTGATCTGCTGTTCAGGGGCATGGAAATTACCACGGGAGGTCAGCGGATTCATGACTGTCAGATGCTTCTGAAAAAAATATCTGACCGCGGCATGACGACTGAAGGATTAGAACAATATCTGGATACGTTTAAATATGGTATGCCGCCCCATGGAGGATTAGGCATTGGACTGGAACGGCTTACCATGAAGCTGCTGGGAGAAGACAATGTGCGGGAGACGACGCTGTTCCCAAGAGATATGAGCCGTCTGGAACCGTAAGCAGAGGGTAAATGATAAATTATTTTAGAAAGGAAAGGTAAGATGTTATGTCAGAGAGAATCAATGATGAAATGATCGAGTATGTTGGGATTTTAGCAAAGCTGGAACTGTCAGATGAGGAAAAAGAGCAGGCGAAGAAAGATATGAGCCGCATGCTGGATTATATTGATAAATTAAATGAACTGGATACGGAGGGTGTGGAACCAATGTCTCATATATTTCCGGTAAATAATGTATTTCGGGAAGATATAGTGGTAAATGGAAATGATAGAGACCATATATTGGAAAATGCGCCTGCAGACAAAGAGGGTATGTTTAAAGTTCCAAAAACGGTAGAATAGAATCAATGACAGCCCATATTAATAAGTAAATGAAGGGAGAAAGAAATTGAACATCTTAAATTTAACCGCAGCAGAGTTGGGAAAAAAGATAAAAGAAAAAGAAGTTAGCGCAGCGGAGGCTGTCCGGGCATTGCTTGCACAAATACGGCTATTAGATGGCGACATCAATGCATATGTGACCATTGATGAAGAAGGGGCATTGAAGCGTGCCCGGGAAGTGCAGAGACTGATCGACGACGGCACGTTGAATGGCCCCCTGGCAGGTGTCCCGGTGGCTATTAAGGATAATATGTGTATAAAAGGCATGCGAACGACCTGCAGTTCTAAAATATTAGATACGTTCCATCCTACCTATACGGCAGAGGCAGTTATAAATCTGGAAAAGGCAGGGGCAGTCATTCTCGGAAAAACCAATATGGATGAGTTTGCCATGGGAAGCACCACCGAAACATCTGCATACGGAGAAACCAGAAACCCATGGAATAAGAATCACGTACCGGGTGGTTCCTCCGGCGGTTCCTGTGCAGCAGTAGCAGCCAATGAGTGTTTTTATGCACTGGGATCCGATACAGGAGGCTCCATCCGTCAGCCCAGTTCCTTTTGCGGAGTGACCGGAATAAAACCAACGTACGGTACGGTATCACGTTATGGATTGATCGCCTATGGCTCTTCTCTGGATCAGATCGGTCCGATTGCGAAAGATGTAACAGATTGTGCCATAATCCTGGAAACGATTTCCTCTTATGATAAAAAGGACAGTACCTCCGTTAAACGGAAGGAGTATGATTTTACTTCTGCTCTGGTCGATGGTGTAAAGGGGATGCGCATCGGTATTCCAAAAGATTATCTGGGAGAAGGGCTGGATAGTGAAGTAAAAGATGCAATATTAAAAGCTGCCGCAGTACTGGAGGAAAAAGGTGCGGTTGTAGAGCAATTTGATTTGAATCTGACAGAATATGCAATTCCTGCGTACTATGTAATTGCTTCAGCGGAAGCCAGCTCGAACCTGTCCCGCTTTGACGGGGTAAAATACGGTTATCGTGCCCCGGAGTTTGAAGGGCTTCATCAGATGTACAAAAGAAGCCGGTCCGAAGGCTTTGGAGAAGAGGTGAAACGCCGTATTATGCTTGGCTCTTTCGTATTGAGTTCGGGATACTATGATGCCTATTATCTAAAAGCGCTGCGGACAAAGGCATTAATTAAACAGGCATTTGACAAAGCGTTCGAAACGTATGATGTAATTCTGGGTCCGACGGCCCCCACGACTGCACCGGGACTTGGTGAGAGCCTGCAGGATCCATTGAAAATGTATCTGGGAGACATTTATACAATATCCGTAAATCTGGCTGGCCTGCCGGGAATGAGCGTACCCTGCGGCAAAGATTCCAATGGACTTCCCATTGGACTTCAGCTGATAGGTAATTGTTTTCAGGAGAAAACGATCATACGTGCCGCATACAGCTATGAACAGTCAAGGACTTATGAAGCACCGGATATGATAAAGAAAGGAGGGAATGATGGTGAGTAAACAATACGAAACGGTCATTGGCCTGGAGGTTCATGTAGAATTAGCAACAAAATCAAAAATTTTCTGTGCCTGTTCCACAGAGTTTGGAGGAGCGCCCAATACCCATACGTGCCCGGTATGTACCGGAATGCCGGGTTCCCTTCCCGTGTTAAACAAACAGGTGGTGGAATATGCATTGGCAGTAGGATTGGCAGCCAACTGCAGGATTAACCAATATTGCAAATTTGACAGAAAGAATTATTTCTATCCGGATAATCCGCAGAATTATCAGATATCCCAATTATATCTTCCGATTTGCCATGATGGAGGAATCGAAATTGAAACGGCTGCGGGAAAGAAAATAATTGGCATTCATGAAATCCATATGGAAGAAGATGCCGGAAAGCTGATCCATGACAATTGGGAAGACTGTTCACTGGTGGATTATAACCGAAGCGGTGTTCCGTTAATTGAAATTGTGTCAGAGCCGGATATGAGGGATGCAAAAGAAGTCATTGCATATCTGGATAAGCTTCGAATAATCATTCAATATCTGGGAGCTTCGGACTGTAAGCTGCAGGAAGGTTCTATGAGAGCCGATGTCAATCTGTCAGTAAGAGAAGCCGGGTCTGATCGGCTGGGTACCAGAACGGAAATGAAAAACCTGAATTCTTTTAAAGCGATTGCACGGGCGATAGAAGGAGAACGTGCCCGTCAGATAGAACTGCTGGAAGAGGGAAAAGCGGTTATTCAGGAGACCAGAAGGTGGGATGATAACAAAGAATCTTCTTATGCAATGCGCTCCAAGGAAGATGCTCAGGATTACCGGTACTTTCCGGATCCGGATTTAGTGCCTGTTGTGATCAGCGATGAGTGGCTGCAGGAAATCCGGGATAAACAGCCGGAACTGCGAACCGAGAAACTGGTACGGTATAAGAAAGAATTTGACATCCCGGATTATGATGCAGGTATCATTACCGGAGCTAAAAGACTAGCGGATATATTTGAAGCAACCACAGCCATCTGTGGGAAACCAAAAAAAGTTTCCAACTGGCTGATGGTAGAAACTTTGAGACTCTTAAAAGAAGAAAATATGGAACCGGAAGACATACGGTACTCGCCGGAGAATCTTGCGAAGCTAATAAGTCTTACGGAGGCAGGTACGGTCAACAGTTCGATAGCAAAAGAAATCTTTGAAGCGATGTTCCATGAGAATATAGATCCGGAACAATATGTGGAAGAAAAAGGTCTGAAAACCGTTCATGATGAAGCTGAACTGCAGGGAGTAATTGCTAAAATCATAGAAGACAATCCCAAATCCGTAGCCGACTACAGAGGAGGCAAAGAAAAATCCATTGGATATCTGGTTGGTCAGACGATGAAGGCAATGAAAGGGAAAGCAGATCCGGGAGCAGTAAATAAAATATTAAAGGATCTATTAAACAGTTAATTAATGTAAATTATGTAAATATAAATGATGATTATTATGTAAATTACTCTTGCATTTTAGAGCCTGCACCACTATAATTAATTTTATAGAACAGACGGATACCAATGGTTAGTCTGATTATACGATTGAAACAATTTAAGGATGAAACCTGTGGGGAAAACAAAGGGAGAATACAAGGGGAAAATACATGAGAAAAAATAAGAGAGGGAAAATTCTGTTAGCAGGAATGCTGACAGGTGTTTTAATATTAGGCACAGGCTGTGGCCGTGAAGCGATAAATCTGCAGATTTCAGAATGTATTGGAACAACAGGTTTGTATGACAATAATGAGCCGGTGGAGTCACCGAAGATGAAATCCATGCGGGAGATTAGAGAGCGGGAAGAGCAGCGCCAAACCATATTGCAGAAGACACTGGAGGAAGCAGAACAGCTGGCAGTAATGTATGATTATGAGGGTGCCATTAAGAAACTCGGTGAAGTAGATGATGAGTTCGACCAGGATGACAGAGTAGTTCAGGCGAAAATTGACTATCAGCAGAAACTCAGTACGATGGAAGCATATGATGGCGACATTCCCCATATTTTCTTCCACTCTCTTATAGCAGATACCGACCGTGCCTTTGACGGTGACGAAGATGCGGCCGGATATAATTGGTGGATGACAACTGTGAGTGAATTTAATAAAATAATGGAACAGATGTATGAAAAAGGATATGTTCTAATCAATATCCATGAAACGGTAACAACAGTGGAAAATGAAGACGGCACAAAATCCTATGCAAAGAATATGCCAATGGTGCCAAAAGGAAAGAAACCGTTTGTTTTATCCATTGATGATGTCAATTATTATGATTATATGCAGGAAGATGGATTCGCAAACCGCCTGGTACTCGATGGACAGGGGAACGTTAAAAATCTTTACATAGATGCAGAGGGAAACGAACTGGTGGGAGATTATGATGTGGTTCCGCTGCTGGACGAATTTGTAAAGCAGCATCCCGACTTTTCGCTGCGGGGAGCAAGAGGAATCGTTGCTGAGACGGGATATGAAGGAGCATTTGGCTATCGCGTCAATGATACGGAGTCACCAACATACGAAGAAGACTGTACGGCAGTAAAAGCGATCGCAGACAGACTGCGGAAAACAGGATGGGAGATTGCAAGCCATAGCTACGGACACGGACATATGAAAGCGATGGGCTATGATAATGTAGTTCAGGATACGGATAAATGGCTGGATCAGATCGGAACACTGGTAGGCGAGACGGATATTCTGCTTTATCCATACGGAGAAGAAGTAGATTATCCGGGAGACAAGCTGGATTATCTGACAGACAAAGGATTCCGTTTCCTGTGTGGTGTTTGGGGAAACCAGGAATTTTTGGAGGTCAACTCGAATTATGTACGGCAGACCAGGAGAAATTTTGACGGTTACACCATGCATTACAATCCAGAAAGCGTGAAAGATTTCTTTAATGTATCAGAAGTGCTGGATCCGGAAAGACCGGCATTTGAATAGAGGATGAATGGAGCTGCTGCGCCGGATTATGGGAGGCAGCTCTTTTTAAATTATTGGATGGGAAGTGTTAAGGGGTTGTGAGTGTGGAAAAGAGCAGAACCACGGTCCTACGTCGGCTTTACCGCTGCGTCTGCACTTTCTAATTTCCCTGGTCCTGCTCGAACCGGGAAAATCGCTCACAACTCGCCCCGTTTCCTGATGGAAACGCTGCTCAGACAATGCTCGCTTGAGCCACAAGGGCTCATTTTCCCTGACCGCAGAACCAGCGAAATAAGAAAGTGCAAGACTCGCTATATGCCGACTACGGACCGTGGTTCTGCTCTTTTCCACACGCCGAGTTTGTTGGCTAACATTATACTTTGTCACGCTTTTTACGATTGATAAGATTAGAGCGTCCTATAAGCAGAAGTTTCAAATGAGAAAACTTTAGTGATAATATTACCGAAGCCAGAGCCAGCTTTGGTCGAAAACCTTGGCGGGAGGTAAAGATTGGAACCATGGTGCCGGACTGCATAGAGCGAGGATAGAGTTTTCTTATTTCGCTGGTCCTGCGGTCAGGGAAAATGAGCCCTTGTGGCTCAAGCGAACATTGTTTGAGCAGCGTTTCCATCAGGAAACGGGGCGAGTTGTGAGCGGTTTTCCCGGTTCGAGCAGGATCAGGGAAATTAGAAAACTCAGACGCAGCGGTAAAGCAGACCGGCGCCATGGTTCCAATCTTTACCTCTTTCATATTATCCCCCCCAAAGCGTCCGATTTCCCAAAACAATTGTTGACAACACCCCTTTTTTGTTTTATTTTATAATGATTACCTTTAGTAAGCATACAGTTATTCATAAAGTGAGGAAAATAAAATGCATGAATTAAACAGCCGCGCAGAAAAAAAGCAGTTCTACCGTATGGTAGTCTCTTTAGTTCTGCCAATGGCATTACAAAATCTAATCAATGCAGGCGTGACTTCCGCTGATGTAATTATGTTGGGAAAAGTTGGAGAAGTGGCTCTGTCAGCGTCTTCACTGGCAGGGCAGGCTCTTTTTATCATGACACTTATTTTCTTTGGACTGACCTCAGGCGCGGCCGTACTGACTGCCCAGTATTGGGGGAAGAAGGATATTCGTTCCGTAGAAAAGGTGCTTGGTATTTCAATGGGAATTTCCTTATGCGTTTCAACCATATTTACCGTTGCAGCATTGGTGCTTCCAAGACAGATTATGAACATTTTCACTACGGAAGAGCCGGTGATCGAAGCGGGGATTTCATACCTTCGTATTATAGGGTTTTCCTATGTTTTTATCGGAATCACTATAGTTTATCTGAATATTATGCGCAGTGTGGAGCGCGTGATTATATCTACCATTGTATATTCGATCTCGCTGGTGACTAACGTGATATTAAATGCGGTCTTTATCTTTGGCTTATTAGGATTTCCGGCGATGGGGATTCAAGGCGCTGCTCTGGCTACCTTGATTGCCAGGATCGTAGAGTTTATTATAGTAGTATTCTATGCCGGAAAAATTAACAGACAGGTTCAATTCCATTTTAAGAATTTATTTGTAAAAGATAAGTTATTGTTAAAGGATTATGCGACTTATGCATTTCCGGTTTTATTGAATGAATTACTTTGGGGGACCGGTATATCTATAGTGACAGCAATTATTGGTCATATGGGAAGTGCTTTGGTAGCCGCAAATTCTGTGGCACAGGTGGTCAGACAGCTTGCTATGGTTTTGTCATTTGGCATGGCAAATGCAGCTGCAATTATGATAGGAAAGACGATAGGAGAGGGAAAAACGGATTTCGCGAAAGTATATGGGGGCAGATTTGTAAGGTTATCACTGGTGCTGGGAATTGCAGGGGCCGGAGTGATTCTGTTGATTTCACCTATAGTGAGGGCGAATCTGGAACTTAGTACGAAGGCAGGATCTTATCTCCAAATGATGCTGATTGTCATGGCTGTTTATGTTATGGCGCAGTCTTATAACGGGACCTTAATTGTAGGTATCTTCCGGGGAGGCGGCGATACAAAGTTTGGATTGATCATTGATATTGTAAGTTTGTGGGGCATTGCCATTATTGGCGGGTGGCTGGCAGCCTTTGTGTGGAAACTGCCTCCAACACTGGTATACATTATATTGACTTGTGATGAGGCTACGAAGATACCCTTAAGCTTTTGGCGTTACCGTCAGTATAAGTGGGTAAAAAATGTAACCAGATAATATTGGCGAAATCCCTTTACCGAATAGGGCTGATGATATATAATTTTTTAAATAGAACACCAGATATAATAGGAGGTCATTGAATGTACGTAATCAAAAAAGACGGAACCAGAGAAGAATTTAATGTAGAAAAAATTGTATCTGCAGTAAATAAATCTGCGGCTCGTATCTTGTACGAGTTTTCGGACGAAGAGATAGAATTTATTTGTAAATTTGCAAAAGAGCGTGCAGCCACTATGAGACGCGACAGCATTACAATTCAGGAAATGCACAATATTGTTGAAGGGGCTTTGGAACAGGTAAATCCAGCAGTGGCAAAAAGTTATCGGGACTATCGAAATTACAAGCTGGATTTTATTCATATGATGGACGATGTCTATACCAAGAGCCAGTCCATCCGCTATATTGGAGATAAAAGTAATGCCAATACGGACAGTGCGTTGGTGGCTACGAAGAGAAGTCTGATTTTCAATGAATTAAATAAAGAGTTGTACCGTAAATTCTTTATGAATCGAAATGAACTGCAGGCATGCAAGGACGGATACATCTATATTCACGACCAGTCAGCCCGTTTGGATACTATGAACTGTTGCCTTTTTGATGTTGCAGCTGTATTAAAAGACGGTTTTGAGATGGGAAATGTCTGGTATAATGAACCGAAAACGCTGGATACGGCTTTTGATGTGACAGGAGATATTATTTTGAGTACAGCTGCACAGCAGTATGGCGGCTTTACTGTGCCGGAGGTGGATAAAATTCTGGCACCCTATGCAGAAAAAAGCTATATTAAATATCAGAAGGAATTCTTGAAATACGGTGATCCGTCCTGGACCGGATATGCTGAGAAAGCAGAAAAGTATGCGCTGGATAAAGTGGCTCGCGACTTTGAGCAGGGCTGGCAGGGGATTGAGTATAAACTGAACACTGTAGGGTCTTCCCGTGGGGATTATCCTTTTGTAACGGTAACTCTGGGGCTTGGTACCTCCCGGTTTGAAAAAATGGCCTCTATCATCTGTCTGAAGGTTCATCAGAAAGGGCAGGGAAAGCCGGGTAATAGAAAGCCTGTGCTGTTTCCAAAGATTGTATTTTTATATGATGAAGATATTCATGGACTCGGGAAAGCGTGTGAAGATGTCTTTGAAGCAGGTATCCAATGTTCTGCCAGGACCATGTATCCGGATTGGCTTTCCATGAGTGGGGAAGGTTATATTGCAAGTATGTACAAGCAGTATGGGAAGGTGATCAGCCCCATGGGCTGCCGTGCTTTCTTGAGTCCATGGTATGAGAGAGGCGGCATGCAGCCGGCAGATAAAGAGGACAAGCCTGTATTTGTGGGACGTTTTAATGTAGGGGCAGTCAGTCTGCATCTGCCGATGATGTTGGCTAAGGCGCGCTCCGAAAGCAGGGATTTCTATGAAGTGCTGGATTATTATATGGAGATGATCCGCAGCCTTCACATCAGGACTTATGAATATTTGGGAGAGATGAAGGCTTCCACCAATCCGCTGGGATATTGTGAAGGAGGATTCTACGGGGGCAGGCTGAATCCAAACCAGAAAATAAAATCGATACTGAAACCGATGACTTCATCCTTTGGAATTACGGCGCTGAATGAGCTTCAGGAGCTTTACAACGGAAAATCAATTGCTGAGGACGGACAGTTTGCTTTGGAGGTATTGGAATATATTAACCGGAAAGTACAAAAGTTTAAAGAAGAGGATGGCTGGCTGTATGCGATTTATGGAACTCCGGCTGAAAGCCTCTGCGGATTGCAGGTGGAACAATTCCGTAAGCAGTATGGAATCGTGGAAAATGTATCTGACAGGCCTTATGTAAGCAATAGCTTCCACTGTCATGTCACAGAAGATATTACCCCTATTGAGAAACAGGACCTGGAAGGGCGTTTCTGGGAATTGTGCAATGGTGGAAAAATTCAATATGTAAGGTATCCTATCAGCTATAATATTGAAGCTATCAAAAGTCTGATCAGAAGGGCTATGGAGCTTGGCTACTATGAAGGGGTCAACTTATCATTGGCATATTGTGATGACTGCGGGTATCAGGAACTGGAAATGGATGTATGTCCCAAATGCGGTTCCGGTAATCTGACTAAGATAGACCGTATGAATGGATATCTTTCCTATAGCCGTGTACACGGTGATACCAGATTGAATGCGGCGAAGATGGCGGAGATTGCGGAGCGGAAATCAATGTAATAAGTATCTGCTTTGACTATAATTAAGTACAATGAGTTCCATGTTTAAACACGGAGGATAATATGAATATAATCATAGTAGGATGTGGAAAAGTCGGATCGACCCTGGCAGAGCATCTGAGTATGGAAGGAAATGATATTACGGTTATTGACCGAAAATATGAAGTAGTACAGAGACTGTCCAACAAACTGGATATTATGGGGATGGCAGGCAGTGGAAGCAGTTTTAATGTTCAGCTGGAGGCCGGCGTAGAGGACGCAGATCTGCTGATTGCAGTGACCGGTTCAGATGAACTGAATTTACTCTGTTGTCTGATCGCCAAAAAAGCCGGTGACTGCCAGACGATTGCGAGAGTGCGCAACCCTGAATACAACAAGGAAATACAATATTTAAAAGAGGAATTGGGACTGGCAATGGTTATCAATCCCGAGCATGCGGCTGCTCTGGAAATAGCAAGGCTGCTTCGCTTTCCCTCTGCGATTCAAATCGAAACCTTTGCCAAAGGGCGTGTGGAACTCTTGAAATTTAAGATTCAGCCGGGTTCGATCCTCCATAATATGGAAATCCTGGAAATCACCACGAAGCTGCGCTGTGACGTACTGGTGTGTACGGTGGAACGTGGGGAAGAAGTGACGATCCCCGGCGGTAATTACGTTCTGCAGGAGAAAGATGTGGTTTCCATTATAGCAGAGCACAAACTTGCGAACCAATTTTTTAAGCGTATCAAGCTGCAGACAAATCAAGCGAAAGATGCTATGATCATAGGTGGAAGTAAGCTGGCCTTTTATCTTGGCAATCTTCTTCATACAATGGGGATCGAAGTAAAGATTATAGAGAAAGATAAAAACAGATGCGAAGAGCTGAGTGAATTATTGCCTAAGGCTACGATCATTTGCGGGGACGGTGTCGATCAGAATCTTTTGATGGAAGAAGGCCTTATGCATACGGATGCCTTTGTTACTTTGACCAATATGGATGAAGAAAACATTATATTATCTCTGTTTGCACGCAGTAAGGCGGATATGAAAGTAGTTACCAAAATAAACAGTATCAGCTTCAATGAGGTGATCAATAGTCTGGACCTGGACAGTATCGTATATCCCAAATATGTAACGGCAGAGTACATTGTACGGTATGTACGGGCTATGAAAAATTCCATCGGCAGTAATGTGGAAACTTTGCATCGGCTTGCGGATGATAAAGTGGAAGCTTTAGAATTTTGCATCCGTGAAAATGCCCCGGTCTTGAATACCACTCTGGAAGAACTGCAGTTGAAAGATAATCTTCTGATAGGATGTATATACCGAAAGGGAAAGATTCTGATACCGAAAGGGCAAGATAAGATCATGCGGGGAGATACGGTAGTCGTAGTGACAACAAATACCGGGCTGAATGATATCAGTGATATTCTGGATGAAAGAAAGATGAAAGAGTGATCATATGAATTACGCAATGATAGGATACATGCTTGGCTGGGTTTGCTGTTTCGAAGCTATATTTATGCTTCCTCCTTTTATTGTATCCTTACTTTATAAAGAGACAAGCGGCAGTGCATTTCTAATAACTGCCGTTTTATGTGCTTTCGTTGGGTTTATTGCGGTACGAAAGAAGCCGGAGAACCGGACCATTTATTCAAGAGAAGGTTTCGTAACGGTTGCTCTTAGCTGGGGAGTGCTGAGTATATTTGGTGCTGTCCCATATGTATTATCAGGAGAAATTCCATCTGTTATGGATGCATTGTTTGAATCGGTGTCCGGCTTTACGACCACAGGGGCAAATATTGTGACGGAGCTTGGGAGTAAATCTTCTTCCTGCCTTTTTTGGAGAAGTTTTACGCAATGGATTGGCGGTATGGGTGTATTGGTATTTATTTTGGCATTTTTACCGGCAAACAGCCATGGTTCCAATATGCATCTTATCCGTGCGGAAGTCCCCGGGCCGAGTGTCAGTAAGCTGGTGCCCAGAGTTCGTACTACGGCAAAGATTCTGTATACCATATACATTGGTATGACATTGCTGGAAATCATTTTTCTGTTACTGGCAGGCATGCCTTTATTTGATGCCATTACAATTTCCTTTGGTACTGCAAGTACCGGAGGGTTTGCGGTCAAAGAAGGCAGTATTGGTGGATATTCAACGTTAATACAGACGATTATTGCCATATTTATGATTATGTTTGGTATTAATTTTAATATGTATTATTTGTTTTTACGAAAAAAAATAAAGCAGGCATTTCAATCGATGGAATTCATAGCTTATCTGGGAATCATACTTCTATGTTCTCTGGTGGTTATGGTAAATATTTTGCCTGTGTTCCCATCCGTGTTTGAAGCGCTTCACCATGCTTTTTGTCAGGTTGCAGCGATCATTACCTCCACGGGATATGTAACGACAGATTATAATGTCTGGCCGGAGTTTTCGAGAACCATTTTGATAATCCTGATGTTTATAGGGGCTTGTGCCGGAAGTACCGGCGGAGGAATTAAGATATCCAGAATCATTATATTATTAAAGGGTGTTAGAAAAGAAATCGGAATTCTGGGACATCCCCGTGGTATTAAAAAAGTGAAAATGGATGGGCGTATCATTGAGCATGAGGTGGTACGTGCCGTGAATTCATTTATGGCAATTTATTTTATTATCTTTGCCATATCTCTTTTGATGATATCTTTCGATAATTTCGATATGACCACAAACTTTACTGCTATTGCAGCATCTATGAATAACACCGGCGTGGGCCTGGAGCTTATTGGCCCCGAAGGGAGCTTTGTACAGTTTTCGAATTTGTCAAAAGCAGTATTGATGTTCGATATGTTGGCTGGGCGTCTGGAATTATTGCCGTTACTCATATTGTTTGTGCCTTCGACCTGGAAACGTTAATGCGGTATTACTTAAATTTACTCTGGTCTCATTCATAAAAGGAAGCGGTTTGGATGATAATAAGAGTAATATAGATGACGTGACTGGGAGGATTGTAATGCCGGCAGAGTTATTATTGGATTACCTGGCAAAAAGTAATCGGTGGAAAAAAATGCAATTTCAAATGGTATATCAATGTGCGCCTGTGCTAAAAGGTGTAAAGGCATCCAATACCATCACATTTCCAAAAGGAATGTGGGAAAAGACAAAGAATACTTTGGCTGGAACGTGCGTTTGCTGGCTGCGTTTGGCAGCAGGTGAAAAAAAAGATGTGATTTTGATATACAGAAGAGAGTGGCTTGAAAATATTTTGGCGAAAGAAGAAGTACAGAAGTTTATCAGAGAATTTGGATATGATCATCTGATCGTAGAAAGTGTTTTGGAAAGATTGCAGCTGCGCTATAGAGAATACATGGATGGCAATGGTGAATTCCCCCATGAAATGGGAACCTTTCTGCAGTATCCATTGGGAGATGTAAAAGCATTCATTGCATTTGAAGGAAAAAACAGCCTGTTAAGCGGTTATTGGAAAGTCTATTCCAATCCGAAAGAGGCGCAGAGAATATTTTGGTTGTATGATTGTATAAGAGATAAAGCAGCAAAAGAATTTATGAGTGGATTTGGGTTGCAGCAGATATGTAGAAGATAGGTTAAAGCGGATACTCGTAATCCGCTTCGCTACTTACTCGTAACCTCCTGGCAGCTTTGCTGCCATTTCAGCAAGAGCTTGAACTCTTACTGAAACAAGCATGTCCCATCCACCGCTTTCGCTTTGCTTAGAAGCGGGGGACTTGCTTGTGAGGTTAAACTACATGATATGGAAAGGTATATAAATACATTATGGAGCAATCATTAGAATTTTTAAAAAAACAAAAAGTAAGTGAAAGTTTGATTCGGGAAGTAGAAAAATTTAGAGAGAAGTATCCTGTCAATGAGAGTGATAAAAGCCGGATTCTCAAGCCTTTCATCCCATTTTATGGAAAAGAAGTTCTGGAGATGTCGATCGCAGCCATACTGCAGAATGAGAATATATTGTTAACCGGATCGAAGGCAACCGGAAAGAATGTATTAGCAGAGAATCTTGCATACATATTTAACCGTCCCTCCTATAATATATCTTTTCATGTAAATACAGACAGCAGTTCCTTAATAGGAACAGATACATTTATAGATAATCAGGTGAAACTGAGAAAAGGTCCGGTATACCAATGTGCGGTAAACGGCGGATTTGGCGTATTAGATGAGATCAATATGGCAAAAAATGATGCTGTCTCCGTATTACATGCCACGCTGGATTATAGAAAGATTATTGATGTTCCGGGATATGATAAGATTCATCTCCACGAAGCCACAAGATTTATAGGCACTATGAATTATGGGTATGCCGGGACGAAAGAATTAAATGAAGCTCTGGTATCCAGATTTCTTGTGATCGACATGCCGCCACTAGACGAAGAAACCATTTTATTTATTTTGGAACAGATGTTTCCGGATGCCGGGAAAGAAAGTTTGCAGCAGTTTGGCGGCTTGTTTTTAGATCTGCAGATGAAGTCCTTTCAAGCGGAAATTTCAAATAAAGCTTTGGATTTCAGGGGGCTGATAGCAGCAATTAAAACCATACGTACAGGCCTGGCACCTGCATTGGCAATAAAGATGGGAATCACGAATAAGTGTTTTGATATTTTTGAGCGGGAGATCATTAATGATATCGTATTAACAAGAATACCTGATTCATGGACTGGAGATGACGTATTTCCGACCACCCTCTTTTTAAAATCTTAATATTTTGAGCAGAGGAGCAAGTCACGATTGGAGTTAATGTGATGGATAACGACCAGATAGAACTTGAAAATAGAATAAAGAATCTAATGTGGACGGTCAGTGGAGACTATACTCTGAACATTAAGCCGGATGTTGAATCTTTTCAAAAATCAAAATATATTTCACTATATGATGCAGTGAAACAGGGTGCTTTTGCAAAATACTATAATATACAGGAATTTTCCATGTACCTCATGAAAAAGATTTATCTGGGTGCGGATGAGAATCAATTGATGAGATTCGCCAGCCTCTGCATTGATGAAGGTATCTATAAGAAGGTTACCGCAGAGAGAGCAGGTGTGGAGAATATTAGAAAAAGAGCTTTTGCAGACATTCTGGAATATGATTTTGCAAGACTTTCGGTCAGCCTGGCAGGGCGCATAGAGATTGCAGTTATGAGAAAAGCAATTGAGCCTGACTATAGAACAGATAAAAGAACAATGGACATTGTAAAGCAGATTATGTGTTTAGAAGAGAGTATGGATACCCTTGGTGTTATAAAAACATTGGATGATCTGTATAATCGTGTAGTTGATCCATACTTCGAAAAAAATCATGGACCTCTGGAGAGCGTTTTCAATGTAACTCTGGATGAGTTAAAAGAATTCGACTGGAAGGATTATATGGAAGAGGAAATATATGAGGACATGATTGCTGAGATGATGGAAGAGATTACAGCCCAGGTGACCTCTATGTCTTCCAATGAAAAGAAAAATGAAATTACAGATAGACAGCAGGTGAAACAAAAGGTCATTGTAATTGATGATGAAGCAATTGCCAAACTGTATTCTTATATAGAATTAAATTATGGAAAATCTTATTTGACTCCCCTGGAGCAGAAACAAATCAATTATAATCTGTGCAGAGGGGCGCATTCGGATTGTACGTTGTATTTTACAGATGGTATCCTGCTAAATCCGGTTAAAAGAAATTATCAGTACGCCTATGTTCAAAGACAGGTTGATAAAAATAAAAAAGCATATGCTCAAAATCACAGAATCACGAAACGAAATATTCAGATATTGACGGATATGCTTCGACGTTCCTTAATATTAAGGAATGAGGTTGACATTATCAATTCGAATTTTGGAGTGATCAGACCGAATGTCTTGTGGAAGGTTGGCAGGGCATCCGCTAAAAATCTCTTTCTGCGTGAAATCAGGCAGAACGATTCTGATTTTGTGGTGGATATTTTAATTGATGCCAGCGGTTCCCAGAGAAGCAGACAGGAAAAAGTAGCGTTACAGGGATATATCATAAGTGAATCATTGACTAAGGTCAAAATACCCCATCGTGTAATGAGCTTTTGCAGTTTTTGGGATTATACGGTCATGCATAGACTCAGAGAATATGATGAAGGACCGGAGGCCAACAGCAGAATATTTCATTACACGACTTCATCCAATAACAGAGACGGGCTGGCCATCAGAGCTGCAGTTGCAGGTCTATCTATGAGACCGGAAGAAAATAAGATATTAATTGTATTAAGTGACGGCAAACCCAATGATGTAAAATTAAACCGTCCCGGCAGTAAGAATCCCAGATTCTATTCCGGAGAATATGCGGTGCGTGATACTGCTTTTGAAGTTAGAAAGACCAGAAATATGGGGATTTCCGTGCTTGGGGTATTTGCAGGGGAAGAGAAAGATCTTTTGACGGAAAAGAAAATATTTGGAAAGGATTTTGCATACATCAGAGAAATTACAAGTTTCTCCAATGTGGTAGGGACTTATTTAAAACGCCAGTTAGACGAGACACTTTGACTTATTCAGTATCCCTTGCATTATTATACGTGGAAAAGGTTAGATGAGAAATTTGGGATATTAACAGAAAAAGACCGGGAATATAGAATAGCCATATGCCATATAAAGCCAAACGCCTGCTGTAAAACAGAAGTGGCTCAGGTAATACGGATAAATATAGGGGAAGATTATAGATGCCTACGTGGATATCACAGAACAACAGGGATGTTATACTGAAAGTGAATTGATCCGGTATTAATCTCCAGGCAATAAATACATTAGAAATTAGACAGGCGAAATAAAATGCCGCTGCAAATGCAGTGGAATCTAACGGAAGCTTAAAAAGGATCCCAAGGCATGACAGCAGAATGATGCCCGTTAAGCCAGAGGCTATAAAAGAATTAACAGTACGATGTAAATAATAATTATAGCATAACTGCACAAGACAGAACAGGAAAACACCAGGAGTAAAGTAATCCGCAAAACATAAAAAGTAATCTGCGGCTAACGTAAAAAAAAGAGCGGTAATCAGTACTTGTTTATTGCTCATCTTCTGCAACAATTTCTTCCAGAACCTGAATTAAGTCGTTCGTGGTATTTAATTGTACATCACGTTCAAGGATCATGTTTTTCAAATCGATGGACAGGGTTTCAAATTTTGGCTGAACCTCCGGAGAAATATAGGACATTATCATCACCTCGTATTTTTATTTATATGTTTAGTATAACCTATGGATGAAAAAATATTTGTATTACTGTTTTATTCTTTTCCAATTTGTCATAATATTGACATGCAGCAAATTTAAAAAGATAATCTCAAATAAAAATTGACGAATATCACATGATAAAATATAATAACTATATTCTTAGAAAAATGGAAAAGAAACAAAAAGTCCAAAAGCTAAAAGTTATACGTAGTATTATAAATATGAATCAGGAAGGAAAAACATGAAGGAAAAAAAGATTACAACAGAAATTCTTAGTACAATTATTTACATAATAATAGTTTTATTAATTACGTTTCTTATAGTTACTTTTGTTGTTCAGAGAACAACAGTTGAAGGTCAGTCTATGGAAGTCACATTGGACAATGGTGACAATTTAATGTTGGATAAGCTGACATATCGTTTTAAAAATCCCAATCGATTTGAGATTATTGTATTTCCGCATATGATGGAAAATGAGAAAATGTTTTATATAAAGAGAGTTATTGGATTACCCGGTGAAACGATCCGGATAGATTGGGAAAGTAATATATATATCAATGGTCAAATTTTGAAAGAGGATTATGGTAAAGAAATTATACTGGATCCGGGTATTGCGGAAAAAGAAATTGAATTAGGAGAAAATGAATATTTTGTTTTGGGCGATAACCGCAATCATAGTTCAGATAGCAGAGATCCCAGTGTTGGTATTATTGAACGTGACGAAATTATGGGGCGTGTCTGGATACGGATATATCCACTAAATAAAATTGGTGCTGTCAGATGATTTGCTTTTGAAAAGGCACCTATTCATTTTGGCATGATAAGTGAAGCATAAAATCAGAATTTAGTGAGGAAAAATAAAAATGAAGATTGTGTTGATCCACGGACAAAACCACAAGGGTTCTACGTATAACATAGGAAGGATGCTGGCAGAAAAAATCGGAAAAGATATTACCGAGTTCTTTTTGCCCAGGGACTTTGGTGATTTTTGTATTGGATGTACAAAGTGTTTTATGATTGATGCTTTGCAATGTCCTCATTATGAGAAGTTATCACCGATTATTCGGGCAATGGATGAGGCGGATGTTTTGATTTTGACCAGCCCGGTATATGTATTTCATGCAACCGGACCAATGAAGGCTTTTTTAGATCATTTTGGTTATCGTTGGATGGTGCATCGTCCGGAAGAAAAGATGTTTCAGAAGCAAGGAGTATGTATTTCTACAGCAGCAGGGGGCGGGATGAAATCAACCAATAAAGATATGGCAGACAGCCTGTTTTTCTGGGGCATACCAAAAGTATATAAATATGGGCAGGCGGTGTATGAGACTTCTTATGAACGGGTAAGCGATAAGGTCAAAACGAAAATTGACAAAAAAACCACTGCGCTGGCAAAGCAAATTCGAAAGAGAAACAATAAAATCAAACCTGGGATAAAGACAAGAGGATTGTTTTTTATTATGCATTTAGTTCAAAGAAAAGGAGCATTAGAAACGGATAGTACTTATTGGAAAGAAAAAGGTTGGACGGGAAAGAATAGACCTTGGATCTGAAATTTCATACTTGTTGCTATGTTTTCTATTGAAGTATTTGCTATGGTTTGTATTATTCATTGGTAGTTTAGCGGGTTCCAGTGTGGATTTTATATGGGCATTCGGTATGCTTTTTCAGAAGAATATTACGATTCGAGGTGGCTGAACTTGAAGAGGTAACCGATATCCCCCTCAATCTTGATAATATAGATCAATTATCTAAGTATGAGATGCATAAGCTATTTTTAATCTTATCAGACTATCAGCAGGCAAGAAATAAATTCTAGTTGGGAGAGAATCAGTTTTAAGGAGATTTAGATTATGAGATTTGAATATACGGACGGATGTAATAGTGATTTTATTTGGTTGTGTCACAAGTTAGATGAATTTTTAAATCAGATTGTCGATGGAGAAGAAAATCGGATAGAGTATGTTCGGTATAATAAATTAGATGATGCTCATGAAGTGATTGTTGTGTATGATAACAATATCCCTGTTGGCTGTGCGAGCTTTAAAAAATATAGTGATGAATGTGCAGAAATAAAACGTGTTTTTATCAGGAAGGAGCATAGAGGGCGAGGATTCTCCAATAAGTTGATGGAATTATTGGAAACAAAGGCTAAGAACAAAGGATATTGCTACATGGTTTTGGAATCGGGCGAACCACTTGTTGCGGCGATGGCACTATACAGAAAAAGGGGATATGAAACTATTCCAAATTACGGACAGTACAAAAATATGCCGGACTCTATCTGTATGAAGAAAGAATTGTAAATTTCAATTGAGTTATTGTGGAATTTGGAGGAATGATTTTATGGCTAATACTTATCAGGTGATAAACGAAAAAATATGGGAAAGAGCAATGCACTGTATGGTTTTTAGAAATAGCATCGAGCCTGCGTTCTGCGTAACGTTTGAAGTAGACATTACAAATTTTTTGCCAAAAATTAAACAACATAATTTCTCCTTTACGATTGCTATGGTTTATGCTGTATGTAAATGTGCAAATGCGATAGAAGCATTTCGATACCGCTTTTTAGATGGAAACATCGTTTTATTCGATAATATTGATACCGCTTTTACATATCTAAATCCAGATAGTGAGTTATTCAAAGTGGTTAATGTTCCAATGCAGGACGATATTCAAGAATATGTGAGAGTGGCAACAAAAACCGCAAAAGAACAGAAAGAATACTTTACGGGGCCTTTAGGCAATGATGTATTCCAATGTTCGCCTATGCCGTGGATAGCATATACTCATATCTCCCATACTAATTCGGGTAAAAAAGACAATGCAACGCCTTTGTTTGATTGGGGGAAATATTACGAAAAGAATGGACGAATCGTTATGCCGCTATCCGTTCAAGCACACCATTCATTTGTTGATGGCATACATATTGGAAAATTCGCAGATGTATTGCAAAAGTTTATGGACGAATATTAGAAAATTCAGTTTGTTAGTTGGATAACTATTATTGCAATGGAATTACTGTTTTGGATGCTGGGTATCTTATTTTGTTCAAAGCTAAGGCATGGCTGGATTTATCCGGCAGAAAGGCTGCCAGCGTGAGTGTGGACAGCAAAATCATCCGTAAGCATAGAAATGATGTATTCCGTTTATCGGCGCTGCTCGGTCAGAATACGAAAATTAATGTCACGCCGCAGGTAAATCAGGATATGCAAAATTTTATTGAAGCTATGGAGAAAGAAACAGTAGATACGAAGCAACTGGGGCTTGTCAGAACAAAAGACAATATTCTGGAAGTATTTAAAAATACATATTTATTGTAATGTGGTTGTGATTGCCGAATCAGAGGGATTGCCCCCACGCCGCTTACATGGGTATATTTTAAAAGCAAGTATGCTATGGCGGCACACTTGCTTTTTCATTAATACTGTTAGTGACTATTCAAAGGAGAGTAGTCCACTGGTTTATTCTTCATCAATAAACTCAATATTCTTCAAAGCATAAGCCAACGCCATGCACATAAGTTCATTTCTGGAACGATTGGTTTTATTAGCCCAATCTTCATACTGTTTTTGCAGTTCTTTATCAATTCGCAAGGTCATGTTTACAGATTTTTCTTCTCTGAAATCAGGT